>Ga0193731_1000111_pt1 | contig 27386 bp, 15 predicted proteins | sample U1a2metaG_FD_144920 | JGI IMG/M metagenome (GOLD analysis project Ga0193731, IMG submission 144920) | Soil microbial communities from a riparian zone of the East river system, Colorado, United States - U1a2 | ecosystem: Environmental > Terrestrial > Soil > Riparian zone | place: USA: East River...
CCTCCATACGTTTGAGCAACATAAATGGTTGGCAGTCCCAAAGGTGGAAAAATGTCAATCTTCGAATTACGGATTGCTAATGCGGAAAAGAACAGAATCGATATAACAACGACGACCACCGTGATGGGTTTTCGTAATGCGCTTTGTATAAGATTCATACGTATTACCTGACCTGGTTTAAAAATACATTGAGATCGCCTTGAACAGCGGCCTCATACAATAATGCTTTCCAGCAGTCGAGGTAGGATTTCTTCAGATCGGTTTCCGCTTTGACCAACCCATATTGAGCCTGGATCAGGTCCGCATAATTGGCAAGGCCGGAATTATACCGGGTTAACAGGGAGCGGAAAGCAAAATTGGCCGATTGATAAAATACGGGGCTTTCTTTAGCAATCTCAAGCGAATTTCTAAACGTTAGATCCGCTACGATTCGCGTTGAGTTCAATTCAAGTTTTACCTGATTCAATCTCTCTTGCTGGGCGCCGATCAGCGCGTTCTGTTGATGAAGTTGATTACGGACATCCACAAAGCGCAATAGCGGAATACTGAGTTGAAGCCCAACTCCATAGTTATACCGGCTGAAAGAGAATCCCTCTTTTGAACTGACAGATCCATCATAGCGAATTCCGGAACCACGGGCATAGGCGGTGCCCCAGGCTGTCAATTTAGGATACTGCGATCGCTGAACATACGTTCGTTGATGCAGATTGATCGCCAGTTTGCTGGTGGAAAGGGTAACCAGCGGATGGATGAAAGAGGCGGTATCGGAAGGAAATAAGGGAAGTAAGGTGAAATAACTGCTGTCAGCAGCATAGGATAGGGTTTCGCTGCCAAGCAATTCCGCCAATCCGGCTTGCTGGGTCTCAAGAAATCTGGAATAGGTAAGCTTATCAACCCTTGCCCGTGACAATTCCGCACTGAACAAGGCAGAGTCGACTCCCGGCCGCAATCCGCTAACGGTCAAGGTGCGCACAACGCGGAGATTTTCACTTGAACGGTCAACATTTCTTGAATAAACCTTGAGGAGTTCATTGGCCATCAACACATCCAGATACGTGTTAATTACCCGGACCTGGTGCGCGAATATCTCCTGCTGAGCATCAGCCTTGTTGTACAGCAAATTGGCTTTTGCTATGTCGATGCGGGCGCTCCGCTGACCGAATGTATACGGTTCCCAATTGAGCAGTACGCCGGCTACACTCCCAAAAACTCCATTATACACATTCCCCGGTGATGGCGGTCCTGTCATTGGCACCATGAATTGAGTTGAGGCCATGCCCGTGATATTGTTGTAGGTGGCATAGTCAATCTGATAAGCCGCGTCGAGCGCAGGGAGTGCCGTATTTTTTGCAGCCGACACGGTACGTTGGCCGGCAAGCACCTCGAAGGTTTTGGCTTTCAACAGCGGGTAATTGGATTCTGCCTGTTTTAATAATTCCCGCAGGGTCTGGCCGCTCACATTGCCACCAAGAAATAACCAGATTGCTAAACAAATTATTTTCATCCATTTTTAATTAAAGGGACAATTTCAGGAGAATTCCAATAAGGGCGGCGGCGAATATGACAAATGGTTCCTGAAGCTTTTTAAATCTCAAAAGAATACCGGCCGTCGCTACCGCCATGAGCACAGTCGGAATATCCGTTAAGGTCCGTTTACCCAAAACCAGTACGGCTCCGGCAATAGCGCCAATGGCAGCGGCGGTAACACCATCAACAAAAGCCTTAATGGCAGGATGCCTTCCGTATTTTTTGAAGTAAGGGGCCGGGACAACCGTAAACAAATAACAAGGAACAAACGTGGCCAACGCGGCAACACAGGCTCCGGGAATACCGGCTACGAGATAGCCAATAAAGCCAACAGTGATCACGACCGGGCCCGGGGTGATCATCGCTACGGCAACGGCATCCAGGAATTGCTGCTCGGTTAACCAATGATATTCTTTCACGACGCCTCCATAAAGAAACGGAACAATCGCCAGGCCGCTTCCGAATACAAAAGCGCCGGCTTTGGTAAAGAACCAGGCGATCTGCCAAAGTTTGGATTCCGCGGCAATCGGTTGCAACTGAAGCAGGATGACCGGGAACATACCCTGGGTTGATCGTATCAACCATTTTGGCGGTGCTTTGGCAAACCAAACTGCACAGCCTGCTAAAAGAATCAGCCACAGGATTTCTTCTTCAGTAATGAAGGTAGCAGCGGCCAGTACAACAAAAATGATCCATAAGAGTTTATCCGTTCCCAGGCTCCTGGTCGTGAGTTTATAGCTCCCGATGGTGATGATACCGATTACGGCTGCTCCTACACCATAGAACACCGCTTGCATCCATGGAAGTCCCCCATAAAGAACATAGGCATATCCAATAGCGATCACCATGAGAAAAGAAGGCAATACAAATGCAAGCCCCACCAGAGTGGCCCCGATTATCCGGTAGTGAACGTATCCGAGGTAAATGGCAAGCTGCGCAGCAAGGGGACCGGGAGCAAGTTGCGAAAGAGCAAGACCTTCTTTATAGTCTTCTTCCCCGATCCACTTTTTATTTTCAACCAGATCACGGTGCATATAGCCGATCAACGCGACCGGACCTCCGAAGCCCCATGTGCCTAGTTTGAGGAAATAGATTATTAAATCGCGGAGGGAGTAGGTTGGCATGGGGCGGGTTTGCGCTTGGGGGATTGGGTTATAAAGATTAGTCATTAGATTAGTCCTACTTGTCATGGTACTCACATTCTGTTAGGGGTATGTATTGATATTGTCCGACCCCTACTGGGTTGTCCTGATGGGGGTGGCGATGGTTACTACAAATAGTTGACCCCCCTGGGGTCAAGTAAACAGCAAAAACAATCCCAGAGGGATTGAATATTTGTAGAACGTTATTTTCAACATTGTCAGGGCGACCCCGTAGGGGTCGAACATTTTCGATACAAAGTGTTACGGTACGCTTTACCAAACATGACAAAGTAAGAGTAGTCATTGACAGCGCTGCCGGTCAACGTGTTCGAAGGACTCCGGACTCCCTCAGAGCAACCAACAAGAGTAGGCACATTAGGAATAAAAGTATAGAACAGATTTTACTTTTTGTACAAGATTTACTTTTTGAATTGGATTTCCAGAATGGGGTTAAAGCGAGCGTATCTAATCCTAAGAATCCGATAAATCCGACGAATCCCGGTTCAGACTTTTCCGGTAAGCAGAAGGGTTCTTCCCGGTAACTTTTTTAAAGATCCTGTTGAAGTGACTTTGATCGGAGAAGCCGGTCAGGTAGGCGATCTCGGATAAAGAATGTTTGGAGTCCTTCAGGAGCTGAATCGATTTTTCAATGCGCAGTTTCCGTATATAGTCTCCGAAGGTAAGGTCATCAAAGTATTTGGAAAACTCCCTCGATAAATAAGAGGGGTGAACATGCAGGCTTTGAGAAACCTCCTTAAGACTCAAACTCAGATTGGTATCGATCTGGTCCTGGATGATCTCTTTGAGCTCTTTCGCCCAGGCCGGTATTTTCCGGGGACCGGATTTCCGTTTTAGGAATTTCTTGTAGACATCGAGGAGCAGATTTTCGATGGGATTTTGGGTATGTTTTTCATTTTGTAAATATTTTGCCCAACTGTACAAGGCATCATAGATCAGTAAACCCCGGTCCAGTAATTCCTGATCATTCTTAATGTTGTAGGAAAGCCCGGCAGAAATTGCCCAAAGGCCGGATGCCTGGCTGGCGATGTCATGGCGATCTGTATCGGCGCCTCTTACAATTGCCGCTACTACCCGCAAGGCCGGGTCAGTGAGTTTATGTTTTTCAATAATATAATCGAATGTACACCGATCGCCATAGTGCGTATACTCTACTTCCGGTAGATCAAACGGAATCGCATCCAGTTCTTTGGCTTTTTTAATAACCTGGTCGAACGGCACGTACATAATCTCTGCTGACGGATCAACAAACCGCTTAATCAGCCACGGGCATGCGATGCGGTCGATCTTGGGACGTTCCCGGGTAATCCATCTCATAGACCAGAGGTCATAGGTGTTAGAGGATTCAAAAATGAAAGGATTTCAGCGGTTTTGCACAAACGCAAATATCATTTAAAACGTCGATTCCACCTTAATTTCTTTTTTCAACACAGGTTAAATAAGGGCACCAAATGACCTCCTGACCCCCCTAATTGTCGATCTGTCCGGTATGCCGTGACGCATGACGACTATCACTCAAAATTTCACGGGAACCGAGTTACTTCGAGGCTGAAAATGCCTCTAAAGGCAATCGAAGTATCTTAATTTTATAGTGAATTTCGAATTAAACAAAACAAAATAGTACTATGAAAAAGTTGTCTGTTAGGTCCTTTGTATGGGTTGCCTTTTATGTCGCGTTTGTGTGGGCGTGTCAGCAAGAAAATATCAGCAAGACGGCATCGCTCGCCCAGTCAAAACAAGCTGCACAGGATAATACCCAAATCGTCGCCGCTACTCAATCTGTCATGAGTATAACGGCCAGTGCCATGGGGCAAAATAGTGCCCTGGGTGGAAGAATAGCGGATGGAGATCAGTCCGATGAAGATGACGATGATGAAACTGCCTGTAAGCCATCGATCAAACACACTTTTGCGCGTGACACAACGCATGTCGACACGGTGATCTTTACTGGTTCAGTCACGATCGACTACGGAGATGGTTCAACTTGCGCTGACTCCACCCGCCGGCGCACGGGAAAAGTCACCGATACCTTTGTTTACACTGTCAGTTTCAAAGACAGCATTACGTTTTCCTCCACAGAGACGATCACCTTCGATGCCTTTCATAAGGACTCGACGCAAGTGGATGGCACGATCATTATCACCTCTTCCAGTAAATCAGCGACAACGGTTGAAGCGAAGGACGCAAAAATTACGTACAAGGACGGTACATTTGCCTCCTGGAACGGGATCCTTACCTACAATTTTGAAAAAGGGATAGGCCGTCATTGGAGGGGCAAAACGATCAAAATCACCGGCTCACTCACCGGCACCACCCGTGCAGGTCTCGCATTCACAGCCACGATTACAAAAGAGATCGTTTATCAATACGGTTGCTTCAACAAGCATAAATTTATCCCTGTCAGCGGAACGGTGGAAGTAGTCGTTGGTGGTGCAACGTCCACCATTGATTATGGGGATGGTACCTGTCATAAAGATCTGAAGATTGAGGCCGACGGGGAGACGAGCGAACACTCGAACGATTAGTCTAGTCATTGGGCATTGGTTATTGGTTATTGGTGGTGGATTGTTAATTCTTAGTGTTCCCCACTAATGACCAATAACTAAACTAATGACCAATGCCTAACCTTTGAAATCCAACCAAGGACTCAAGACTATAGAGGCTGTGTAAAAACTTTTTTCACGTAAATCGAGTAGTGAGTTATGCTTCCCGGTCGCGTGAGCCCTGAACGGGCGATAAGCAATAGCGAAGGGTGAAGCCCTTCGTGAAGTTATATCGATGTCATTAAGCCCTGAAGGGGCGAAATGAACCTCCCGAGGAAGTCCGTATTTCACCCCTTCGGGGCTCCTGATTTCACGTCCGTTTTTAACACAGGGCTTCACCCTGTGCTGATATATGCCACCCCTTCGGGGCTTGAAAATTGCGGATATCAGTTTTTACACAGCCTCTATAACCTCAGGGCTCCCTACTTCATCAACTCCAAAACCACCACCGTCTTTGCCGGTAGTTTTACTACGGAAAGGCTATTGATCACTTCCTCCGTCAGTACATTCCGGGCGCCGCTAAACCCGTTCATCCTTTCACTGAAGCGGGAGGTATCCAGACTCTTTTCCTTGTCCTGGGTATTGCTCGCGATCATCACGGTTTTCGACTCGTCGTACCGGAAGTAAACGTACACACCATCCTGCGGCACGTACTGCATAAGTTTCCCGGAATGCAGGGCCGGTGTGACGTTGCGGTAGTGGGCCAGTTTACTTACATAGCCGAATGCCTCATTCTCTTTTGCGTTGCGTCCCTGGGCCGCAAACTTGTTCTCTTTATCATCGGGAAACCCTCCCGGAAAATCCCTGCGAACTTCGGCGTCGGTAGGGACTTTAAAATTCTTCATCAGAATTTCCGTCCCATAATACCACGATGGTATACCGCGTGTTGTCAGCAGCCAGGTAACGCCCATTTTGTATTTATCAAAATCATCCCCCATCACGGATAGATACCGATCGGTATCATGATTGTCCAGTTGCGTGACCAGCTTCATGGGATCAGCATAGACAATGTCCTGAGCCAGGGTTTGGTAGAGTCTGCTGACTCCTTCGTCCCAGCCAAAGTTTTGCCGCAACGCATCATTGATGGCGCCATTCAGCGGAAAATCCAATGTGCCCGGTAGATTGCTTCTGAATGGAAAGTTCACATTGCTCTTCACAAAATAGGAAAGACCAAGAGGATGGGAAGCCGTTGATTCCCCAAACAGGTGGATGTTGGGATACTCTGCTATCAGCGCCTGGTTGCAGCGATTCATAAAAGCCTGGTCATTGTATTTGTAGGTATCAATCCGCCAGGCATCAAGGGTAAACATTTCCGTTGACCAGATGGCATGTTGAATCAAATAGGTTGCCAGAAACGGGTTTCGCTGATTCAGATCTGGAAGAAACGGCGTAAACCATCCATCCAACATGACCTTCTTGTCGGTTTCTGCACCATGCGGATCGTAAAGAGGCTGTTCTTTATGAGAACTGTTCGTGTAGGCAGGCCAGTTGTTAAACCAATCTTTTGCCGGCTGGTCTTTGAACATCCAATGGTCATCGCTAACGTGATTGTAAACCGCATCCTGAACCAGCTTCATACCTGCCTGATGCACGGCGCGGGAAAACGCGATGTACCCCTCGTTTCCGCCGAAGCGCTTGTCAATCTGGTAATGATCGGTGAAATGATAGCCGTGATATCCCGCCTGCATCCGGTCCGGACCCTCTTTCTTTAGTCGCTCATTGTTTTCAATCACAGGAGTGAGCCATAACGCGGTAACCCCCAATTCGGTCAGGTAATTCAAATGATCGGCTATCCCTTTTAAATCCCCTCCGTGCCGCAGATAGGGATTGGTACGGTCTGAGTTGGGGTCGGCCATCGCCGTAAATTTATCGTTCGACGGATCCCCGTTTGCGAAGCGGTCCGGCATGATCAGATAAATCAGGTCGGCCGACGTGACACCGGTTCCCTTGGCTTCCCTCGTCCGGGCTTTCAATTCATACTCTTTACTTATTGTTTGTTTTCCCGATTGCCCCACCACCCTGAGTATTCCGGGTTTGGCGGAGGGCATGATCCTAAGATCCAGAAAGGCATAGTTAGGATTTTCCACCTTGCTGATCTTAACAAGATTTACTCCGGGATAACTGACCGTATAGGTAAGCGTTCCGGCATTCGGTCCGTAAACCAACAATTGTACATCCGGGTTGTTCATCCCGATCCACCAATTGGTTGGGTCGATGCGGGTAATTGCTGGAGCGGGTTTTTGTGATTGAACTGAAGAATAGTAGAGTAGGGCAGTGAGGAAAAGGGGTAGGGTTTTCATGCTGGTTAAACCTCACCCCCGGCCCCTCTCCGAAACGGAGAGGGGGGTAGTTCACTCCGCTTCCTCCCCTCTCCGTCTCGGAGAGGGGCCGGGGGTGAGGTTTCTTTTAATTTCCTCTAAAACTAAATCAATATCCTGTAATACTTTCTCATTTGTAAACCGAATGACCATTAAACCTAATGCAATCAAATCCTGTGTCCTGTTTTTATCATAATCAGGATTATCGTTTTGCTCGTGAATTTTACCATCAACTTCAATTACTAACCTGGACTCATGACAATAAAAGTCGACGATATAATAGTCAATTGGGTGTTGCCTTCTGAATTTAAAGCCGTTCAACTTTCTACCCCTTAATCTTTCCCATAAGGCAGCCTCAGCCTCTGTCTGCACCTTCTTTAGAAAACGGGCATTCTCAAAACGCTTTGGGCCTGCATCATGATGAAAGGGTAATTCCATTTTTTTGACTTCCCACTTCCCCCCACTCCGTTTCGGAGAGGGGCCGGGGGTGAGGTGCCAAAACTAAATCAATATTTTCCACTATTTGCCCATTCCAAAAACGGAAAACCTTACAAAAACTTCCCCCCCTCTCCGCCCCGGAGAGGGGGGGGGACAGGTTAAACTTGGAACACAAAAACTTCCCCCCTCTCCGCCCCGGAGAGGGCCGGGGGACAGGTTAAACTTGGAACACAAAAACTTCCCCCCTCTCCGCCTCGGAGAGGGGCCGGGGGTGAGGTTTAAAAATTCCTTCTCACCGTCACCCCCCAATTCCTCGGATTCCCTAAATGCGCCGCCCCAAAATCATAGGCATAATCAATGTATTTCTTATCCGTGAGGTTTCTCCCCCAGAACATGATTTCAAAACCAGACACGCTCACTCCAACCCTCGCGTTTAATAGACTATACGACGGTTGATCGATCGTATTAGCCAGGTCAAAATATTTTTTACCCAGATACATCCATTCACCACGGGCTACTACCCTCCATTTTTTATTCGCGCCGATACCAATTCCATATTGAAGGGCTAGCATGGAGGTCGCGTCCGGAGTAAATATCTGTCGCTTTCCTGCCAGGTCTACAGCAGACCCATTCTGCGAAAGCGTTAGTGTATTGTAACGCGCATTGGTAACTCCCGCATTATACTCTACCGTTACCCCTTTTGCCGGCGTAGCCGACAACTCCAATTCCACTCCCTTACTCGTTAATTTCCCTGCATTTTTCGTTATCGTAATTGCATCCGGCAAAATTAAAGTCGGCACTTGTGCATCGGTGACTGTTACATAAAAGAGAGTAAAATTGACCCTGAGCTGGTTGTTGAGAAACGTGTTCTTGATTCCGAGTTCGGCATTGCCGCTGTACTCCGGTCTGTAGCCTCGCAAAGGAGGTTGAGAAGGATCGGAAGACAACGGCGTCATACCGCCGGTACGGTAACCCCGGCTATAGGTAATAAATAGAGTCTGGTCTTCGGTCGCGCGCCAGGTAGCACCCAGCTTGGGAGAAAAAGCGTGGAAGCTGATGCTCGCGGTCGTATCCGGACGCGTGGCAAAAATGGGATCCGGGTTCGGATCGTGCTGGTATTCACCCAGCACACTTTGCTTCTTGTGCTCGTAATCGTATCGCAAACCTCCGATGAGATCAAACTGATCACTCACACTAAAGGTGGCCTGACCAAATAGTGCGGCTCCCGTACTTTGTCCTTTGCTGGTGTTGATCGATGAAAAATTTGAATCAGGAATTCCGTACAGGCCAGCATCGTTACCAAATCGCGTGGCCTGTTTCACCGGACTCTCCTGGTGGAATAAATACGTACCGAGGGTCCAATGTAACGGGGACTTGGACGCACCAGGTGAGGTAAATCTAAATTCCTGGGTCACCACACTGGTGTTATTCCATTTTCTTCCATAACTATTGATGATCGTGACAATGTCTTTGGGAGAAAAGTCTCCGTCAATAGGGTCTTGGTAATAACGGTAATTCGATTGGTAAGCACTTTGAGAAGTGAAATTGAAACGGCTCCCGTGATAAAGAACAGACAACGAGCTATTAAAAATATTGTCGATCATTTTAGTGACCGCATTTTGGTCGACCTGATAAGGATTTTGGAGGGCTTCGGTGACACTGGAGGCAAGGGTAAATGCGCCCTGGTTCCGGTTTTCATTGTGCTTGAGGTTGAGGGTGAAGGTCCAACGGGGACCAGCCAGGTAGTGGAGATAATAATTTCCGATAAGGCTGCTTTTCCGGTCAAACTTTGAATTGGAGAATTGGTTGGTATAAAATCCATCGGCCCTGTCGTACACTCCCGAGATCCCTAAAAAAAGTTTGTCTTTCACCAGCGGCGTGCGTATGCCTGCGCTATAGCGCTGCTGCCCGTAGGTGCCAACATTGATTTCGGCAAAACCGTCGGTGGTGCGGGATGGCTTTTTCGTGATAATGTTAATGACGCCTCCCATAGCATTTCTTCCATACAACGTTCCTTGCGGTCCCCGCAATACTTCGATGCGTTCCACATCAAAGAGTTGGGCGATATAGGTATCCAATCCAAATTGATTGACACCATCTATATAGGTGGCCACGGCAGGATCATAGGAGGTAGATGTTATTCCGCGAATAGACGTGACGTTGCGGTTATCACCCGGGTTGGAGGAGAATAAATTAGGAACAATGGCAGTAAGATCTTTACTGTTCCACAACCGGTATTCCTGAACCTGGCGCGATGATAGTGAGGTAATGCTTGCGGGAATGGATTGCAGAGCTTCTTCTTTCTTCTGCGCCGTCACGATCACATCATCCAACTGCGTGGAGGTTTGTGCCAGTTGGATAAGAAGACGTTCCGAACCGGCCGGCGCAATCACAATCGTTTTCTCCACGCTGGCATAGCCCACTGCCGTAATCTCAATGCTATAAGTTCCGGCAGGAGCCTGGATAACAAAAGTTCCGCTGGCATCGGTAATCGCTCCGAAATTCGTATTGAGTACGTGCACGGAAACACCGGGGATCGCTTCCGAATGAATGTCGGTAATGGTTCCGGAAACAGAGCCCGTGGATTGGGCGTGAGCAGAAAAAATGGCTATTATTCCTGCCAGCAAAATAGGGAGTCTTTTCATGGGCGCGAACTTATAAATTTTCTCCAAGAATTGAGCCTACTTCCATAGACGGGTTTGAAAACACTCAAACGGACACAGGCTTATTTAAGGGGATAGATAATTCTGGCGGCGAGAGTTTCAAAATCAAAATGAGCGCTGGAAAATCCAGAAAATAATGTTTTCAAGAGGATTACAAACGTTCGGGAGGCCAAAAAATTATAACGCACCCCTGAAAAAATTGCCCAAAACTAATTACATTCGATTGCGCTACTCGTTTGCGATGCAATCAAGTTGCGCCATTCCGATCTATCACAGTTTTATTTTTATTGTAAACATGTTAACCACAAACCCAGTACTCTATGAAACAACGTTACCTGATTTTGAAATTAATGTTGATTCTTGGCCTGGCGAGCACAGCAGCTCTCGCCCAGCAAAGAATTGTTTCCGGAACTATTAAGGACTCCAGAGGCGGTTCCCTTCCCGGAGTAAACGTAATAGTGAAAGGCACATCGGCGGGAACCGTGACGGATGCCAATGGTAAGTACAGTCTTACCCTTCCGGAGAATGCCGGTACGCTGGTGTTTTCTTTTATTGGCTATGCTTCCAAGGAAGTTGAGATTGGCGTCCAGACATCAATTGACGCGACTATGGAGGAGGACGTCAAGCAACTAAGTGAAGTTGTTGTAACAGCCCTCGGTATTGAAAGAAGCACCAAGGCTCTTCAATATTCAGTCAGTAATGTGGCTGGTGACAATTTGACGCAAGCACGTGAGAACAACGTGGGCGCCCAACTTGCCGGCCGCGTTGCCGGTGTAAACGTGACGAAACCGGCATCAGGACCCGCCGGATCTACACGGATAGTTATTCGTGGTAATAAGTCACTGGGTGGTCAAAATCAACCGCTCTATGTAATTGATGGTGTACCGATGGATAACTCCACGTACGGCCAGGCCGGTATTTGGGGTGGCCAGGACCAGGGCGATGGACTTACCAGTATCAGCCCGGATGACATCGAATCGATCACCGTATTGAAAGGTGCCAACGCATCGGCTCTTTATGGAGCGCGCGGCGGAAACGGTGTGATCAACATCGTGACCAAGAAAGGAAACTCCCGCAAAGGCCTTGGCATTGATTTCAACTCCAACATCGTGTTTGAGAACTTTATAGACCAGCGCAAGTTGCAGCACCAATACGGCGCTGGTAACTACGTGGACACGACAAATGACGGAATTGCCAATGGTGTGGCCACTAAGCCCGGAAACTTGACCCAGGCCTTTAACTGGGCGTCAGATAGCTGGGGCCCGAAACTCGATGGAACCCCTGTTCTTCAGTTCGATGGTGTGGCCAGACCGTACTCCTATGCGGGTGACAACTGGAAGCGCTTTTATCAAACCGGTCAAACGGCGACGAACAGCATCGCGGTGACAGGTGGAACTGACAAGCAAGCCTTCCGTCTTTCGCTTGCCAATCTCGATAACAAAGGCATCATACCGAATACCGGTTTCAACCGTACCAACGTGACCCTTTCGGTCAATGGAAAGTATACTGAAAAACTGACGGTGAATGCGAAGGTGATGTACTCTCACGAGGCCGCAAAGAACCGGCCGGTGTTGTCCGACTCACCTGGTAATGCGCCGCAGGCCATGTGGTTAATCCCGAACAATATGAACGTTCTTGATTTCAAGGGAGATCCGAACAAGCCAGGTGCGATTCCGGAAGGAGTAGACCCGGCGTTGTTAAGTCTCTACGGCCAGGGCGGTCCCTCAAAGTTCGCCGGACAGGAATTGCTGCCTGCGGCAAACAACTGGGGACAAAACCCCTATTGGTCTACCTATCAGCTTAGTACTTCGGACGTCCGCGACCGGATCAACGCCTCTACTCAGCTCCGCTATGATTTCACCTCCTGGTTATATGCTTCAGGCCGGGTTGCCATGGATTGGTTCGTGAGAAAGGCGAATGCCCTAAGTGCTGAAGGAACCGGGTATGACCTCGTCGGAAGCCGCAATCAGTCTGACATAACCCATAGCGAAATTAACATGGAAGCTATCCTGGGTGTGAACAAGACGTTTGGCAAATTCAATGTAAACGCCTTTGTGGGTGCCAACCGCATGAGGAACAAGTACGAGTACCTGCAGGGAACGGGATCCGGATTTAACGTCGAGTTCTTCCCGTCATTGAACAATACGAAGTCCAGGAACTTTAACTATGACTTCAATGAAACCGGCATCAACTCGGTGTTCGGTTCCGCGGAAGTATCCTATAACAACTTCCTTTACCTGACAGCAACCACCCGGACAGACTGGTTCTCTGTGCTTAATCCCAAATATAACCACATCACCTATCCCTCGGTGGGTACGAGCTTTGTCTTCTCTGACGCTTTTTCCGGCCTGCCGTCATGGCTGAGCTTCGGTAAGGTCAGGGCATCCTGGGCACAGTCTGGATTGGTTAACATCTCCCCTTACCAGGCCAATTTGACTTATTCCCTCTATGGATTTAGTCACCTTGGATATAGCCTCGGTTCATTTTCACAAGCGATGGGTACAGGGGGATCGATTCCCAATCCAACGTTGCAACCCGCATTGTCTACCGAAATCGAAGCTGGCTTAGACCTTCGTTTCCTGGGCGATCGACTGGGATTGGACTTTACGTATTATCGTCAAAAGACTACCAAGGACATTGTCCAACAATCGATTTCCCACTCAAGCGGTTTTGAATCTACGTATGTTAACGTTGGCGAACTGCAGAACCGGGGCGTTGAAATCATGCTCACCGGCACGCCGGTAAAAGGCCCACTGACCTGGAACGTATCATTCAACATCGCCAAGAACGTGAACAAGGTCATAGCGATCCTGCCCGGCCAGAACGAAATCGTCAGTGACGGATTTTCCGCTGAACCCAGGACCCGGAACGCGTTGATTAAGCAGATCGTTGGTTATCCATTTGGTGAGATCACCGGCCATGTGCAGGTAAAAGATCCCAATGGCAGACCGGTCTTTACGACGAATGGTTCGCCGGTCGTTACAGCAGATTATGTTCCGATTGGAAATGGGCTCTCCAAGGCAACGGGTGGTTTGAACAACAGCTTTAGCTGGCATGGACTCAACCTGAGTTTCCTCATCGATTTCAGAATCGGTGGTACGATTTTCTCCGGAAGCAACGACCGCCTCACGGGGTGGGGTGTGTCTGAACAGTCGTTGCAAGGACGTGAGGGACAAGCGCCTCTTCACGTCGAAGGCGTAACCCGCACCGGAACGGGTACTACGGGTGATCCATATGTTTACAGCGAACTCAACCGGGATCTCACACCTCACGAAGCAAGGAACTATTGGAGCAGCGTTGGTGGAGAAACAACCGCGGTTACAAACATGTGGCTGTTTGACGCTTCCTACGGCAAACTGAGACAGCTTACGTTCGGGTACAGCCTCCCGAGAACAATGCTCAGCAAGACTCCGTTCCGGAACGTCACGTTATCGTTGGTGGGAAGAAATCTTGCCACGCTATGGAAGCATATTCCGAACGTCGATCCGGAGTCGGCGTACACGAATCAGGCCGCCGGACAAGGTCTGGAATATTTTGCTATGCCTACGTCGCGCAGCTATGGATTTAATTTAGCCTTGGGCTTCTAATTGTAACTATTTTTTGAATATGAAAAAGACTAAAATTTTAACTCAGGGGGCTATGCTCATCATAGCCACTATGCTCCCGTTCGCCGGGTGCGATACGAGTGAGCTGCATAATCTGAATGTGAATCCGAATGCGCTATTGAAGGTCAACGTCAACTTCCTGTTTACCGCCGCAGAATTGAGCACGGCTTGTAACGGAGCAGGCGGCGATAACTGGTACACCAACTGGCGTACGAATATCGGCACGTGTGCTTATGCCATTCAGCAGCTAGCGGCAGGTGCCGGAGGTATTTCTCAAGGAGATAAATACTTTGAAAACCAGGAAGCTTCTCAAGGTGTTTGGGACTGGTACTATGAAGATCAAGTGAAGAACCTGAACGAAGTCCTCAAACAGACCGGCCCGGGTGGATTCGAAGAGGGACGTAGAAAGAACACGCGTGAAGCGGCCCGAATCCTGAAGGTCGTAAACGTTCACCGCCTGACAGACTGGTTTGGAAATATTCCTTATAGCGAAGCCAATAAGGGTATAGAGGGTACTTTCTTTCCCAAGTATGACAAGCAGCAGGACATCTACACTGACATGCTGAAAGAACTCCATGAAGCTTGCACGAGCATCAGCGCATCGAATGAGGACGATGGTTTCGCTTCTTCAGACATGATCTATCAGGGCGACATCGCCAAATGGAAAAAATGGGGCTATACCCTGATGCTGAGACTGGCTATGCGGATGTCCAATGTTAATGCCGCAGGTGCCGCCACGTATGTGACCGAGGCTGCTGCTGGCGGAGTATTCGCGTCAAATGCTGACAATGCCATTATCCCGATGAGTACGCCCCAACTCTGGAACGACCAGAACGGTATCACGCGCTCGTTTGTCGATGGATCTCAGCCGACCACGTTGAGCAAGACGCTGGTTGACAAGCTGATGGGACCCAATGCAGGCAGTACGGCAGACGATGATCCCCGGTTAATGATCATCAGCGGCGGACTTAATGGCGACATGAATCCACTGAATCAAAAAGGCTTGCCGAACGGATTGGATGCCGGAACGGTAGACGTGTACACGGGTCATAGTGGCACGGACATCTCCAAAGAGTTCTCCGGATTCAACTCCAAGTTCCTTGATAGGGATGAACCCTATATGATGATGAACTACGCCGAGGCGGAATTTCTTTTGGCTGAGGCCAAGGAACGCAACATCGGCACCGTTGTTGGAACCGCCGACGTGCACTACGCTAATGGAGTGAAAGCGGCCATGCAGATGTATACGATCAATGACCCCTCCTTTGTGGTTTCGGACGCAAACGTTGCCGTCTATCTGGCAACATTTCCTTATGCCGGCACGACCGATCAAAAACAGGAAATGATCGGCACTCAGCTGTGGATCAGCAAATTTCTGAACTGGTGGGAAGCCTGGAACGATTGGAGACGCAGCGGTCATCCCACGTTGACTCCTATTAACTATCCCGGCAATCTAACCGGCGGTCTGATTCCACGGAAGCTGAAACTTCCGACCAGTGAAGCAGCCTTGAACACGGCTAACCGGGAAGCCGGAATGACGAATCCTGATACGCAAGTAGGAAAAGTATGGTGGGACGGAGGTAATTAATCTCCCCCGTCATTCGACGCTCACAAAAAGGGCCGTCTCGCTATGAGACGGCCCTTTTTTATGATCCGACCAGAGTAGCTGAAGACAGGTCCTTTTTATCTTTTATTGATTGACCGGGTATAAGCCGTCACCGGCCGATCCCCGGTAAGCACCCCAGATGACTGGTTTGCTCATCCGGATCGGCGTAGCAATCCGCTTGACCTTCATGCCCAGGAACATCAAGAGCTCGCCCGCCGTTGAGTTGTAGTACTGACAATGAACGATGTCGAGGTAGCCATCGTCGTCCATGTCACCGATCCATGGAGTAGAAAAAATATTCTTGAACCCGGCCAGCTGGTCGATGGCAATGATCTCACCCCTTCGGAATTGGAACGCGATCAGGCGGTTCTGCATCTTGGAAGGGACTTTCCCTGAATAACCGACCTGGCAATCGTATTCATTGACGCTGATGATGGCTTCATCGATTCCGTCATCGTCGAGATCGTATACTACCGGGGAAGAGAAACCTGTACACCCTATTGAATCGGCAAAGGCAATGTGCCCATCTTTGCCATCCAGGAGGACCTGAAGAGAACCGGTCGAGTTGGGCCATTTGCCTTTACTGACGAAGGTGAAGAAATCGGGCACGGCATCACCCGTGAAGTTGCCAACGGCAAAGCTATTGCTTGACTCCGTATTAGGGATGGTTCGTTGCCAAATCAAGTGGAAATCATTTCCATCCAACGCGACGACCTGGCTGCCGTGAGAGATTGCAATCACCTCGGGTGTGCCATCACCGGTTAGGTCCGCGAGAACAGGCGGAGCGATGAACCCATGTCCGTTCTCACTGGCGATGATTTGGGATGACCTCAATCCATCGGCGATAAAGTCTGCGACGGTTATCCGATATAAATGTCCATCAATGGTTTCACCACCCGTACCATAGATTATGGTGAGATCCCTACTACCCGGCTTGGCAAAACAAACGGGCGCCATATACGACTCTTTGCCATCGGGCATGGTATCCGCCTTAAGAATAGCGCCTGTTTTCGCATCGAAGAGAATTAAGACGCCCGGAAACCGGTCCTTTTCGGTGTGAGGAGCCGCAGTTGCATTGCCGCCATTGACAGTCAGGATGTCTGATATCCCGTCACCATTCTGATCGGGGATCAACACACTATTGTTGAAGTTGAACCGCGCATATTTCATAACCGCATTGTCTTTGTACTTTTCGTGTTCAAACTCCCAGACCACGGTTCCTGTCTTTCCATTCAACGCCCAAAAATGCGGAGATCGTCCTCCGATGAAGACTTCCGGGACCTGATCGCCCGTGACGTCGCAGAATGTCGCCGATCCGTAAACCTGATCGGTGGCGCTTTTTTGCCAGAGCACCTCACCCGTCTTTCCATCGATCGCCAGAACGCCTTGCACGCTGGGTTGAAATTCATTCTTGCCGGCTCCAATGACTATATCCAACACGCCGTCCCCATTCAAGTCGGCTGCTCTTGGCGACGACTGTGAGCCAATAACAGGAAAATCCCTGTCCCACACTATTCGACTCTCGGTTGGCTTGCATCCGGCAATGACCAGACACAACCAACCGAAAACCAAGATGGAAAGAAGTAGTCCTGCATTTTTCATTTTGGATTTCTTTTTAATTCGGTCTTCTATAAATATAGATTTATTACAGAGTAGTCGCAAGCGTACGTTGTAATTGGAGGGTATTGGGAACCGTCCTCAAGATGACTGGATTATTAGTTTTCTTCACTATTTGATCGCAGACGTTGAATTTTTAACTTTACTGATGCCCACGACAGATACTGCTATCGATGATCTATTTCTTTATCCATATACTCAAAGCATGAAAAGGGGGACGGGTCTTATTCTATTTGTTTTAGTTTCTCACACAATGTATTCCCAAAAAAATCCCTTGTTTGAGTTAGTACCTCCCGCCCTGAGCGGAGTCAACTTCAAAAACACGCTGGAGGAGAGTCCTACGGCAAACGTGTTAACGTACGAATATTTTTATAACGGCGGCGGAGTAGCCATCGGCGACATAAATAATGACGGGTTGGAGGATATCTACTTTTCAGCCAACATGAAGCCGAATGCCCTCTATCTTAATCTCGGCAATTTTAAGTTTAAGGAAATCACGGCATCGGCGGGTCTGCTCTGTGAGAAGGGCTGGAAGACCGGGGTAACGATGGCCGACGTCAATGGCGATGGATTCCTGGACGTTTATGTTTGTTACTCCGGCAAAGGCGATCCGGAAAAAAGAAGAAACAAACTTTTCATCAATAACGGCAACCTTTCTTTTACCGAGAAGGCCGCCGAATTTGGACTGGATGATCCCGGTTATACAACGCACGCTTCCTTCTTTGATTTTGACCGCGACGGCGACCTGGACATGTATTTACTTAATCACAATGTGGTCGTTATCCGTGAATTTGAATACGCTAAAGCAAAAGAAACAAGGCATCCCTACGCCGGTGATAAATTATTCCGGAATGATAACGGGCATTTTGTCGATATCAGCAGCGCGGCAGGGATAAAAGGCAACCCTCTTGGTTTTGGGCTCGGCATCGCGGTGGCCGATATTAACAAAGACGGATGGTTGGACATCTATGTGTCAAACGATTACGTGGAGCCCGATTACGTTTATATCAATAATCGCGACGGTACTTTTACAGATCGGATGCAAGAATACATGCAGCACATTTCCTATTTCTCCATGGGCTGTGATGTCAACGACGTCAATAATGATGAATGGCCCGATATCTTCACCGTCGATATGCTCCCGGAAGACAATAAACGGCAGAAATTATTGTATGGTCCTGAAAACTATGAGCATTATGCGTTGATGGTGCTCAATGGTTTCTATTTTCAAAACATGCGAAACATGTTCCACCTCAACAACGGTGATGGAACGTATAGCGAGATCGGGCAATTCTCCGGTATATCCAAAACCGATTGGAGCTGGGCTCCCTTGTTTGGAGACTATGACAACGACGGCTGGAAGGACCTTTTTATTACCAACGGCTATTACCGGGACTATACCAACCGGGATTTCCTGAAATACAAGGGCGACTATTATTTTCAAAAAGGAAAAGCAAATGAACCGGCAGACACCTTTCACCTGGTCAGTACCATGACGTCAACGCCGGTCCACGACTACATCTACCGCAACAACGGTGACATGACATTTAAGGACGAAAGTGTGGAATGGGGATTCAAAGAAAACAACTTTTCAAACGGGGCCGCCTATGCCGACCTCGACAATGACGGTGATCTTGACCTCGTTGTCAATCACCAAAATGCAACGGCCTCTATCTTCAGGAATCAAAGCCGTGAGCAGCATCCCGATGGCCATTATCTGCAAATAAAATTAACCGGGGCTGGCAGGAATACCAGGGCGATCGGGGCAAAAGTCAGGGTCTATGCCCGGGGCAACGTCCAATACGTGGAGCAGGTACCTACCCACGGATTTCAATCCTGTGTCAGTGACCGTATTCATTTCGGATTGGGCAAATCCGATAAGGTCGACTCCATAAAAATCACCTGGATGTCGGGGTCGGAAAGGATAATAAGAAACATCAATGCGAATCAACTTCTGAAAATCAGCGAAGATCAAAAGGAGGACAGGCAACCAATTAAGGCAAAAACCGCAAGCCCTCCCCTGTTCTCAAAAGTGGAGCCGGTGATCCACTATACCCATACCGAGGAAGGCTACAACGATTTCAAGCGACAGCCCCTGTTATTAACGATGTTGACAACGTGCGGACCCGTGATGGCGACCGGAGATGTAAATGGGGACGGCAGGTCGGATGTCTTCGTCGGAGGAACTCAAGGAAACCCCGGCAAGATTTTCATACAGAATACCCACGGCGGTTTTGACGAATCCGTCTCGACTGTGTTCGATAAATTATTTACCGATGCAGACGCCCTTTTCTTTGATGCAGATGGCGACAAGGATCTTGATCTTTACATCGTTAGCGGAGGCTATAATGAATATGGAGCTGCTGACAAAGCCTTGCAGGACAGACTTTATCTGAATGATGGTACTGGGAAGTTCACCCGATCCGCCAATGGCCTGCCAGAAATGCTGGTCAGTAAATCCTGCGTTACAGCAAACGACTTCGATCATGATGGAGACCTCGACCTGTTTGTAGGAGGACGCGTTATCCCGGGAAAATACCCTCTCACACCGGAAAGTTTTCTTTTGCAGAACAACGGTGGTCGCTTTGAAAACATCACCGCCTCCAAAGCTCCGAAATTGGCGCGCGTCGGTATGGTAACCGATGCGAAATGGCTGGATGTGAACGGTGATGGCTGGGACGACCTGGTGATCATGGGTGAGTTTATGCCCATTGAGGTTTTCCTGAATAAGTCCGGCAAAAGTCTGGACCAGGACACCAAAACATTTTTTGACAGGCCGATGACGGGGTTGTGGACCAGGATGATAGTCTACGACTTTGATCATGATGGTGACATGGATATCGTGGCAGGCAACTTAGGGTTGAATACGCAATTTCGGGCCAGTCCGGATCAACCGCTCACCCTGGTATACAAAGACTTTGACAAAAACGGTTCTATTGATCCGATCCTGAACTATTACGTTCAGGGCAAGTCTTATCCTTTCCCCAGCCGCGATGAACTGCTCGACCAGATGTACAGCATGAGAAGCAAGTTTACCGATTACGCGTCATACGCAGACGCCCAGCTCAACACGATTTTTTCGAAAGCGGACCTCAAGGATGCCAACGTCCTCTCTGCCACCTTCCTTCAGACAGTGTATTTAGAAAACCGGCAAAATAAGTTTGTACTACATGCTCTTCCACCTGAGGCACAATTTTCGCCCATCTATGCGATGACCTTGCTCGACTATAATAAAGACGGAAACATGGACCTTATTATGGCAGGCAACCAGAGTTCCATCCGGATCAGGATAGGGGTAATCGATGCTAATTTCGGGCAATTATTTGAAGGCGATGGAAAAGGAAATTTCAAGTACATCCCCCAGGGAACGTCCGGATTGAGTATAACTGGCGATACAAAATCGTTGCAAATGGTGACTGTTAACGGCGTGGAGCATCTGTTGATTGGAACGAATAATGCCGGAGTGAGTACCTATAAACTGAAATGAAGTGGGCACAAAAAAAGTTCTTTTCCTTATCGGAGTCCTTCCCTTCATCAACGTCAATGTTTTTTCGCAGAAGGCAAATCAGGGTCAGGAGGATCTTCAGTTATTGGCGGATAACGTCTTTAGTCTATCCGAGGTGATGCTGCACGATGTAGCGAATCCTCCTGCAGCAAGCCGGTTTTATGCTTATGCGTTATTGGGTGCCTATGAGACCGCTTTTTTCGCCAAGGGCCACTTGCCGGACATCAACCTTAGACTCAAAACAAATCCGGGCATCCTTCCTCCGGCCCCACCCAAGAATTTCAACCTTTCTTTCTGCGCCAATTATGCTATGCTTGACGTTGGCCGCCAACTTATGCCCTCCGGCATCTTGTTAAAAGAAAAGCAAAACAAGCTGATTGATCACTTTACCGGAAACAAAATGATATCGCAACGCAGTATTGCCGAGCAAGTGCAGTATGCGCAGGCTATCGCCAGTCAAGTTGTCCAATACGCCAGAACGGATGATTACAATAAGTTAAGCACGTATACCCGCTATACACCCAGTAAAGAGGAGGGGCATTGGTACCCTACGCCTCCTGAGTATATGGGAGCAATCGAACCGCGATGGAAAACGGTACGGTCTTTCTTTCTGGATTCTGCCAATCAGTTTGCCCCTGCTCCGCCTACCGTCTTTAGCAAAGATTCCAGCAGCGCTTTCTATAAACTGATGAGGGAAGTGTATGACATCAGCAACAACGTTACCGACGAGCAAAGAAAAGCGGCCAGCTTTTGGGATTGTAATCCATTCGCCGTGACCTATTCCGGGCACATGGCCATCGGTTTGAAAAAAATCTCTCCCGGCGGTCATTGGATGGGCATAGCTGGAATAGCCTGTAAAAAGGCAGCTATCTCATTGGATTCAGCCATTTTAGTCCACACCCTTGTCGCCCTGACCCTTCATGATGCCTTCATCAGCTGCTGGCAGGAAAAATATCAAAGCGATCGCATCCGGCCGGAAACGGCGATCAATAAATTATTGAACTCATCCTGGCGACCTATTCTGCAAACACCGCCTTTCCCCGAGTACACGAGCGGTCATAGCGTTGCGTCTTCTTCCGTCGCTGTCGTACTGACGCGATTGTTGGGCGACAATTTCAGCTTTACCGATACGTCGGAAATTTATTTTGGTTTGCCCGAACGAAATTTTACGTCATTTTACCAGGCCGCCAACGAAGCGGCCCTTTCCCGCTTGTATGGAGGAATTCACTTTCGCGACGCTTGTGAAGAGGGGGTTGTACAGGGTAAAAAGATCGGAGCCTTGGTCATTTCCAAATTGCCTGGATCGGAAAGACACCCTTGAAAAGTTACAGGTTAGCAGTTGATTAACGCTGACCAAAGTACCAAAAAAAATTGGCCAAATATTCTTTTGATCTCTGCGCCTACTTTGCGCCCCTGCCTACCGGCAGGCAGGTTTGCGCCTCTGCGGTGAAAAAAGTCACTTTTCAAAAATCCCATTATACTTGCTCCCCATATACGACCCCCACTTGATTTCTGATTTAATAGGGATATCCGTGGAAATGCGATTTACTTGAATACCATCAAAGCTGTACGTCTTTTTTGTGTTTGTTCCATGACAGTAAACGATATCCAGAAACCCGTTGTGGTCCATATCACCGATCCAGGGTGTTGACGCGAGGTTGCTGCCTGGATGACCCTCCCAAAGCTGGGAGAAGTCATTTTTTTTAAAATCAACAATGACCAGGATATTGCTAAAGGTGGGATTATTCAAGTTATCATACACTTCTGAATTTACATTCAAAATAGCTTCATCGATTCCATCGCCATTCAGATCAATAACAACCGGTGTACTGGTTTGATAGCTGCCGAGTGAATCGAGGTAGGCAAGTTGCCCGGTGGCGCCATTGACCATAAATTGTCTGCTCCACCCAAAATCAGGCCAGTGCCCGACGGCGTAGGACACAAAGAAATCCGGCACATGATCATCACCGGTAAAATAGCCGGGCGCTACGGAACTGTAGGCCTCGGTATCCGGCATTGTCACCGACCATATTTTATTATAGGTTTTCCCGTCGAACGCAAGCAAGGTCCCTTCTACGGCATTGGCAATAATATCGGGGGTTCCATCATCGGTAATATCAATCCAAACAGGCGGCCCGATATACCCTTTATCGCGACAGCTATCCAATATTTTCGCATTTGAAATATCGCCGCGCAAAATATCCGAAAGGGTAGTGAGGTAGAGATGGCCGCCGATTGTTTCACCGCCTGTCCCAATAATCACTTTATACTCTTTCGTATCCGGAATAGGATACGCTAGAGGCGACATATAGGTCTCTTTACCGTCGGGCATCGGTGCCCTGGCCAGGAGCTTTCCGTTCTTTCCGCTGAGTACAACTAAATTACCCGGCCTTCTGTCTTTTGCTTCAAAAGGCACTGCCAATACATTACCTCCGTTGGACGTCAGGATATCTTCAATGCCATCGTGATCCTGATCGCTAATGAACAACGGATTATAAAAATTAAACCATTTAATGCCGCCTTGTTTTTTGTTAAACTTCCACAGCACTTTTCCTGTTTTCCCGTTGATAGCCATCAGTTCAGCCGAGCGACCGCCCATAAAAATATCCTGTACGTTGTCTCCATTCAAATCTTTCAGGGTCGCCGAAGTGAAGATATGGTCAACGGATGGAACCGTCCATAATACCTTTCCGTTCAGTCCATTCAACGCAATAATGGCTGAATCGCAGGCATGAAATTCTGTGCGGCCGGCTCCAAATACAATGTCGCCAATCCCATCGCCATTCAGGTCCGTTACTCTTGGCGAGGAGAATATACCAATGCCCCTGAACTTGACACTCCAGGAGTTCTGAGCCGGTTGGGCAAAAAGTATAAATTCACTTCCCAGCATAAAAAGACCGGCAAACGATAGGAAGACAAAGGAATAGGGTACATTGACTTTCATTATCAAATTTACATTTTTGGTCAGTCAGACCCTCAAAAGCACCCTCTTTTTTCTCCGTTCCCCAACAATTGTATTTCATATCATTCCGAAATCCTGTAGATTTAAAATGATCTAAAAAAAACGGACGTCCTATGAAACTCAACCTAATCTGTCTTTCCATTCTTACCATTGGCTTATTCATTTCTGCATGCGGTCAACCGAAAAGCAATCAAAAGAACGCGTCTTCTTCCGATAAATCATTTGCCATCAAGAGAGGTACGAACATCGCTCATTGGTTATCACAAAGTGACAAAAGGGGTCAGGAGCGGGCAGCCTTTTTTACGCGGAAAGACGTCGACTATATTCTGGCGGCTGGATTCGATCATATCCGGTTGCCAATCGATGAGGAACAATTGTGGGACGAATCCGGCAAACGCAATGCAGAGGCCTTCGAACTTTTGAAGCACAGTTTACAGTGGTGTCAGGAAGCGGGTCTCAGGGCCGTTGTTGATTTGCACATTCTGCGATCTCATCACTTCAACAAAAAGGAAAAACCACTCTGGACCGTACCCGCCGAACAGGATAAATTCATCGCCCTCTGGAAGGACCTGTCGGGTTTTCTTCACGAATGGCCACGGGGAATGGTTGCGTATGAGTTGATGAATGAACCTGTCGCGGATGATCCCGAACAATGGAATACATTGGTTGCCAAGCTTGTGGATTCGATCCGCCAATGGGAGCCCGGGCGGATGATTGTCATCGGATCAAATCGCTGGCAGTCGGCCAACACCTTTGATAAGTTGAGAATTCCTAAAAATGATCGCAATATTTTGTTGAGTTTTCATTTTTACGAACCCTTCTTCCTTACCCATTACCAGGCTTCGTGGACGAACTTGAAGGACTTTAAAGGGGATGTGAATTATCCCGGGCAGATCGTACTGCATAGCAACCTCCCCGAGCATCAACGGGTATACAATCGCGATACACTTCTTAAGATGATGCAAAAACCATTGCATCTGGCAGATAGCCTTAAATTGCCTTTGTATTGCGGGGAATTTGGCGTCATCGACAAGGCGCCCCGCGAATCCAAACTGGCATGGTACCGGGATATGGTGTCCATCTTTGAAGAGAAGGGCATCGCCTACGCCAACTGGAATTTTAAAGCCGGTTCTTTTGGTATTGTGGACGCGCAGTTGAAGCCAGACCTCCCAATGGTCAAGATCCTGACGCATGGCAAGTAGCCTTGAGTGATGGGACCTTAGTCACTTGTTGTACCTGACTTAAGACCAGGGGCTAGGGACTAGAGACTCAACGACCAAAGTGAAAGTAATGAAATAACTAAACCGAACAATAATGAAAAAAACCAAAACCCTTCTCCCCCTCCTATTATTATGGATCCTCTGTCAACCGGCTGTTTTTGGACAGACCGGACAACCCTCCCCGGCACCTCCTGAAAACGTATTTCTCGTGAGGGGCTTTGCAATTGGCGGGCCAAGAGTGAAAGACGTCGATCGTCTTGTAAAATTTATAAATGAAGAGCTGGCTACGCGAAAAGTCAATACCCTCATTTTGCGAATTGATTTTAATTATGAATTTGAAAGTTATCCGCTATTAAGAGATTCTGTCGCCCTCTCGAAATCAGATGTTAAGAAGATCGTGGACGCCTGCGCGAAAAATAAAATCAGAATTATTCCACAGATCAATCTACTGGGACACCAATCCTGGGCGGGCACCCTTCATAATTTATTAAGGGTATACCCCGAATTTGACGAAACACCAGGCGTAATCATGCCCGAGAAGTATGTCTGGCCCAATGCGGACGGATTATACTGCAAGAGCTATTGCCCGCTTCACCCGGACGTGCACAAGGTGGTCTTCGCTCTGGTTGATGAGATCTGTGATGCCTTTCATGCTGATGCGTTTCATGCCGGTATGGATGAGGTTTTCTACCTCGGAAATGAAAAGTGCCCGCGATGCTCGGGCATCGACAAGGCGGAGCTTTTTGCAGGGGAGGTCAGAACGATCAGAGATCATCTCGCATTGAAAAACAGGGAGCTGTGGATCTGGGGAGACCGGCTGATCGATGGCAAGGCAACGGGGATAGGACTCTGGGAAGCCAGTTACAATTATACGTACCGGGCCGTCGACCTGATACCGAAGGACGTGGTGATCTGCGACTGGCATTATGAAAGGCCGGACCAAACTGCTGTGTATTTCGCCATGAAGGGTCTGCGGGTAGTGACGTGTCCGTGGAGAAGACCTCCTGTTTCAATTGCTCAGGCTGAGGATATGGCGAGATGGAGAAAATACGCAACCAAAGAAATGAAAGACCGGTATTATGGAATGATGCAAACGGTCTGGTCCGGTCCGGAACAGTTTTTGGATGGCTTTTATGGAGTTAATGTGAAGGCTCCCGGAGGGGATGCGAGTCCTGAAAATAAGGGGTTTACTCCGTGGGACTCTTTTAAGGCTTTGTATAAAAGGATGGATGAGTTGAAATAGAAGTAAGAAGTAAGAAGTAAGGTTGGGGGGCCATCCCGCTTAATTATTCTAAATTAATTATTCAACATTCATAATTATTCAGAATTCGAATTTTGAATAATGAATGATGAATGACGAATTAAGAAGTTAGTAATAACCCCCGGATTGGTCCGCACCAATCTGAAATTTTAAATCTCGAATTTTAAATTATTATGCAAAGACGACAATTCATAAAAACAGCCGGGGCCCCCGGAATGGCATTTGCGCTGGCACCGCTTATTCGTATCCAGGGAAAAGAAAAAGTGTTTAGAACGGCGCTCGTTGGCGCGGGTTGGTGGGGCGGCAATATTTTACGCTGTGCTGTTCAGTCAGGGAAATGCAAGATCATTGCTATTTGTGATGTGGACGATAGAAATTGCAAGGCCGCAGCGGAAACAGTAAAGAAACTGAACGGGGATACACCTCAATTGTATCGCGATTACCGTGAGCTATTAGCAAAAGAAAAGCCGGAGATCGTTATTGTTGCTACCCCCGATCATTGGCACCCCTTGATCGCGATTGCTGCAATGCAGTCCGGCGCTCATGTGTATGTTGAAAAGCCGATCTGCCATACCATCAACGAAGGCAAGGCTATGGTAAAGGCAGCCCGTGATACGAAGCGAATTGTACAGGTGGGAACACACCGCAGGGTTTCACCGCACATGATTTCAGGCAGGGAATTTTTGAGATCAGGTAAAGCAGGAAAAATTGGTTCGGTACGGGCGTTTGTTCATTACCCCGGAGGCGCAGGTGTAAAGACACCCGACAGTGATGCTCCCGCCTCGCTGGACTGGAATATGTGGTGTGGACCCGCTCCGTTACGTCCTTTCAATACTACCATTCACCCAAAGGGATTCAGGCAGTATTTGGATTATGCGAACGGGACGCTTGGCGATTGGGGCATTCACTGGATGGATCAGATTCTTTGGTGGTCGGAAGAAAAGTATCCGAAGAAAGTGTT
>Ga0193731_1000114_pt1 | contig 26929 bp, 16 predicted proteins | sample U1a2metaG_FD_144920 | JGI IMG/M metagenome (GOLD analysis project Ga0193731, IMG submission 144920) | Soil microbial communities from a riparian zone of the East river system, Colorado, United States - U1a2 | ecosystem: Environmental > Terrestrial > Soil > Riparian zone | place: USA: East River...
TCACGTACGGTTCTTGGAGCGGCTTGGGCTGAAATGCCCTTGCCTACTCGACTGTTCTTCACCAACAACCTGCGGGTGCTCCTCGCCGTGCTGGTGCTCTTTTCCCCCGCCCCCTTGACGTTGTTAGTGTTCTTCACCAACAATCACCGCACGAATTGGGATTTTCTAGCGCACATCGACAAGCAACGACCGGTATAACGTTGCTTGCTTTGGACGCTTGTTGGTGAAGAACACCAACCAGTGGCTGGGCCATTAAGAAGTAGGGGCAACGGATGAGTCCCCAACTTATCCTTTGCTAAAACTACCTTCAACCGGTAGCCAGTAGCAAAAAAAAGGCTCCACCTTTTTCAGTGAAGCCTTTTTTGTTCGACCGTGTATTACCACGGACCTACGTTATTACATCATTCCTTCCATTCCACCCCTGGGCATTGCCGGAGCTTCTTTTTCTTCCGGAATCTCAGAAACTACGGCTTCGGTGGTCAACAACAGACCTGCGATAGAAGCTGCGTTTTCAAGTGCAAGCCGGGCTACTTTCGTAGGATCGATAATCCCTGCCGCGAAGAAATCTTCAAACTTATTCTCATTGGCGTTGTAGCCAAAGTCCTTTTTGCCATCACGGACCTTATTCACGATCACAGAGCCTTCCTGACCTGCATTTTCAGCAATGGTTCTCAAGGGTGCCTCGAGTGCCAGGCGAACGATGTTCACGCCGGTGGACTGATCCTCATTGTCGACTTTCAGGTCCTTTAAGGCCTCAATAGCGCGGATGTATGCCACACCACCGCCGGGAATAATACCTTCCTGAACAGCAGCACGTGTTGCGTGCAAGGCATCGTCAACACGATCCTTCTTCTCCTTCATTTCAACTTCCGTAGCAGCACCGATGTAAAGAATAGCCACTCCACCGGAAAGCTTGGCAAGACGCTCCTGGAGCTTTTCCTTGTCGTAGTCCGACGTCGTGTTTTCAATCTGGGCCTTGATCTGATTAATGCGGCTGGTGATCTCGGCTTTCTTGCCGGCGCCATTAACGATGGTCGTATTGTCTTTATCGATATTGATTTTCTCAGCGCGGCCAAGAGACTCCAGCTTGGCGTCCTCCAGCTTCATACCGGTTTCTTCCGATATCACTTTTCCTCCGGTGAGAACGGCAATGTCCTCCAACATAGCCTTTCTTCTATCGCCAAAGCCAGGAGCTTTGACAGCCGCTACGCGGAGTGCGCCGCGAATCTTGTTCACCACGAGGGTGGCCAGTGCTTCGCCTTCTACTTCTTCGGCAATGATCAGCAAGGGTTTGCCGGTTTGTGCCGAAGCTTCGAGGATCGGAAGCAATTCCTTCATGCTGCTGATTTTCTTATCGTAGATTAGGATATAAGGTGACTCGAGGTCGGCCTCCATCTTCTCGGTGTTGGTCACAAAGTAAGGGGAGAGATAACCGCGGTCGAACTGCATGCCTTCGACGGTCTTCACTTCGGTCTCCGTACCTTTTGCTTCTTCTACGGTGATCACACCGTCTTTGCCAACTTTTTCCATCGCGGTGGCGATCATCTTGCCGATTTCCGCATCGTTGTTGGAAGAAATAGAAGCAACCTGTGTGATTTCCTGGGAGCCCTTGATATTTTTAGATTGTTTTTTCAGGTGATCGACAACGGCATCAACCGCTTTTTCGATACCGCGTTTCAAATCCATTGGGTTCGCGCCGGAAGCCACATTCTTGATTCCATGAGCATAGATGGCTTGTGCCAGCACCGTAGCGGTAGTCGTACCGTCACCGGCGGCATCTGCCGTTTTGGACGCAACTTCCTTCACCAGTTGCGCTCCCATGTTTTCAATAGGATCTTTCAATTCAATTTCTTTCGCAACGGACACACCGTCTTTGGTTACCATCGGGGCACCAAATTTCTTATCGATGATGACGTTGCGGCCCTTCGGACCCAGTGTAACTTTAACCGCGTTTGCTAGTTTGTCAACACCCCTCTTGATTCTATCGCGGGCGCTGGTGTCAAATGTTATTTCTTTAGCCATGGTTTTCTATTCGTTTTGTGTTTAGTGGACAATTAAATGATTCCGAAGATATCCGAATTACGCATGATGAGGTATTCCTTACCATCAATCGTAATCTCCGTGCCGGCGTATTTGCCATAAAGAACGTTGTCACCCACCTTCACGGTAACGGGCTTGTCTTTTAAGCCTTCACCCACCGCTACGATCTTGCCTTTCTGTGGCTTCTCTTTTGCGGTATCGGGAATAATGATGCCGGATGCCGTCTTTTCTTCGGCTGCTGCGGCCTCTACCAGGACTCTGTCTTCGTTGGGTTTGAAATTGATTTTTGCCATATGATTTTTAGAATTTATGAGTTATTAAAAATGAATTTAATATGAAGCCGTGACTGTCTAATTTCATGCCATTTCTGCTTTTTGACGTATTTGGGATGGTTTTTACCTGGATGGGGATGCAAAGATCGTCAAAAATGTCATACTCTGTCAGTTTTATTTCCAGACTGTGGCAGATTGTCAGAATTACCGGTTTTTCGTATCATTAGATTCAAATTGGTAATTTATGGAGAGCTTAAACGAGAATTGGCTGACGGAAGGACTTATCGATTTTGAGTACAAAAAGTACGTTTTGCTGGCCTACCTGAAAAATGTCAAAACGTCTTTTCAACGGGTAGAGTTGTACCCTTTTTTGGCTGACCTGGTGTTTCATTATCGCAACCTGATGGCCCTGAAAGAAAACAAGTCCCTTATTTTTGATCAGTTTCCGAAACAACTTTCATTGGATAATCTCAAAAATCTGGAAGTCAATTACAAGAGGATGATCGAGGATGATGCGATCATGCAGGAACTTGAATCGATCATTGAATTTTCCCTTCCGCAACTCAAAACCTCACTGGATGAAGGTTCATTTATCTACGACTACGTGGAGTCGCAATGTGAGATTACCCCCGTCGGACTTACCTCCCTCTATGCCAACGAAGGGTATCTTTTCATCTCCCAACCTCCGCAAAAAGAGACCGATATCTATCGCTACCAGGTAACTATTTTCGATAATAGCAACGAGCAATTGCGGGGTATCCACACGCATTACGTATTGAAAGCGACCAGGAGTTTTTCCAATACCTTTGAGCAGATCAAACTTCACCTGATCAGGGAGTATAGTGATTTGCCCAATCCTGCCACGTACCTCGTCTTATCCAAGCTGAAATTTCCAATGACACAAACGCTCATGCCCGTGGCCAAGCGATTGTTGGTGAAACAGATTTCGAAGGCAGCGTAGTCAGTAATCGGTGATCGGTAATCAGTAATCGGTGGATTGTCCCGGTAATTTAAGACTGTCGTATTGGAGCTGAAATCCCTAACCCTACTTTGTCATGTTACTCCTATTTCTGTTAGGAATGTGCAGCATAATAATATCTAATAAAATTAAGTAAAGGTCAGCAATCACAAATCAGCAATAAACAATCAGAAATCCCTCAAACGCATTGTTTATTGTTGATTTTTTATTGTTAATTTTTGACCTAGCGGAACTTAGCGGCTTCGTGCTGCCTGGTTGCTACAAATAGTTGACCCTCTGGGGTCAAATAAAACGGGCAAAAACAATCCCAGAGGGATTGAATATTTGTAGAACCTTATTTACAACATTGTCAGGGCGACCCCGTAGGGGTCGAACATTCTCAATACTAAAGTGCTACGGTACGCTTTATACAAACATGACAAGTAGGACTAATAACTAAATAGTAAATAGGCAGGCGAATAATTTAAGAAGGCGTAAAACCACCGATCACCGGTCACCGATTACTATTTAGCACTGTCCCCTTTCGAAGGGGCTGTCGTGGCGGGTGTTGATTTCTTTAAATCGAGACCAGGAGCACTTTGTTGTTCTTTGGCTCGTTCAATTAATTCATCCGAGGTCACGCTTCCTTGGCGGTTGGTGAAAGAAGTAGCCAACGTAAATACCATTATGGCGATAGCAAATCCCCACGTGAGACGCTCGAGCAGATCTCCGGTTTTCTTGACGCCGATCAGATTGCTGGCTCCGGAGCCGCCAAATTGATTAGACAATCCTCCGCCTTTTGAATTTTGGGCGAGCACAACCAACACCAGCAAAACAGACGAAAAAATGGCAAGGCCGACAAATAATGTATACATGACTATTTCTTCAGTTCCTCAATTTGAGCCGCAAAGTAAGCCTTTTTTTGTGGGATTTTCCAAATCAACTTTTTCAGAACTTCAATGGCCTTGTCTTTTTTACCTTGCTTGAGCAGAATTTCCACCAGGGTTTCCGAAACGATATTATCTCCGTAAGCAAGGCTTTTTTCTGCCAGATCGGAACTGTCGGCAGGAGGACCGCTAAGTTTATTTTTTGTTATCGTAGGCTGGGTCTTGATGAAATTCTCAATAATCTCGATCTGCTCTTTTTGTTTGGACCCTTCCGGCTTGAATTTCTTTCTGGAAGTCCTTATTTCCTCGATAAAGGGATCACCGGACGCTGGTCCCTCATCCGTTTTTCTGATTTTTTTTTTAGACTCATCGGATGGGGTGGAAGAATTGGCCCGATCAATTTCCTCCACGGTTTCCTCAAATTTATCCTTCAACTCCTTCAGCGTAACCAGATCATTTATTAAATCATTCCGTAATGCCTGATCTGAAAGGAGGGGCTCGTTTTTTGGTATAGAGACTTCGTAATATGTCTCTTTTTTTGGTTCCTGCCCTCCTGGCTCCGGCCTTTCCACCGACACCCTGTCAACCTGTTTTGCGGTCATGATCGCCTTAAGAACAGCGCGTTCCGTGGCATAAATGGCGCTCTTGTGCAACAGCTTCTCACGGGAATCCAACTGGAGATCCCGTGCGCCCCGGGAACAGAGATGATGAATCACCTGACTGTACGGAAAATGGGCCTGCAACGAGATCAATTCTCTGGCCTCTTCCTTCGTCAGGGAAGTGTAGTTTTTAACGAGGGCGAGGAATTGATCTTTTTCCACGGATTCTTCTTGGAGTTAAAGCGGGTAAGTAAATGTAGTTGAAATTCTCCTGCGTAGCAAGGAAGGGTTTCCCGCAGATTTCGCAGATTCACGCAGAGGTTCTGTCTGGGGCGTTTTCCATGTGGCTAATTATACTATACATTAGTCTTACTTGTCAAGTCAATTTGGACCCCACGAAGTCAGAAATTGCAAGCCTTAACGTTTCATAACTTGACAAAGTAGTATAAATCCTCGACACGAAAATGATTCCGATTTTTTGATTGTTAGCCCAAGAGATAGCGACTTAAACTTGCGGAAAATCTCCTGGACTGGTTTATGTTCTGCGAAAATCTGCGCGATCTGCGGGAAACAACTACCAGTTAGCCACCGTCGCATTAAAAATGTCAATCAGGATCTGGTCAAAAATTTTCTTTTGAAGCTCTTCCTGAAGGCTGGTGGTAAGAACCAGATTGTTATCAAAATCCGAATAAAAGCTGAAGGTCTTGTCTTTAAAACTGTTCTTCGGCTCAGTCGAATCGACATAGCTTACTTTAACGGCAATGGTCAGGCGCGTAAGGGCCGCTATATTCGTGGCCGTGGCAGCTGTGGCACCGGGGACGGAGCCCTGCGGTGCAATCGGGCTGAGCCGGTACTCCGATACCGTCCCTTCCAGTTGGAGTTCTCCGTTTTCCTGGGTAACTCTTAAACTTGAATTTTGCTGGTAATAATCTTTGATCCGGTTGGTAAAATCCTGGGCAATGTTGGCCGGGGCCAGGTCCGTGTTGTTAAAGAAGGAGTCTACCGTAATGGTCTTGGCGGCCGTTGCTGCGCCCGTCATGGAATAAATGCCACAGCCCGACTGGCTGCAAAGCAAAACAGCTAACCCGGCAGTCACGGCGCGAAAACTATTCTTCAAGATGGTATTCTTTAATTTTCCGGTAAAGGGTCCTTTCTGAAATACCCAAATCCCGTGCCGCATATTTGCGTTTATTATTGTTTTTGCGCAAGGCCCGCATGATCAATTCTTTTTCTTTCTTTTCGATGGAAAGCGAATCCTCCTCCGTAACATGGGTAATGTCATGCACCTCGCCCGACGTCCTTTCGGAGTTGGAAGGACTGATGGTCAGCACGACTGGTTCTTTCGTTGTCTCGGGCTGAGCATGAATGCCTTCAAACAGACCTTCATTTTCCTTTATGATCTGCGCTGCCTTGGTAGGGTTGGAAATGCTTTCCCACACGATCTTTTTCAGATCGGTAACATCCTTGCGCATATCAAATAAGACCTTGTAGAGAATTTCACGCTCGGAAATATTTTCTTTGCCGTTCGCCTCATGGTAGAGAGCCGGCAAGCTGTTTTCTTTGGGCAGGAACCCTTGCAATGTTTCGCCGGTGATCTCTTTTTCATCGGAAGACAAAACGGAGATCTGGTCGACCAGGTTTTTAAGCTGTCGAATGTTGCCGGGAAAGCGGTATTGGATCAGGATGGCTTTAGCGTCTTCCGTAAGGATGATCGGTTTTACTTTATACCGCTCGGCAAAATCTCCGGCAAATTTTCGAAATAACAGTTCGATGTCCCTTCCGCGTTCGCGCAGGGGAGGAACAAATATGGGAACCGTATTGAGCCGGTAATACAGATCTTCGCGGAACTTGTTTTGCTCTACTTTTAACAGGAGATTAACGTTGGTGGCAACCACCACGCGCACGTCGGTCTTCAGTACTTTCGAGGAGCCGACTTTAATGAACTCGCCATTCTCAAGAACGCGCAGCAGTCGGGCTTGCGTTCCCAGCGGCATTTCGCCGATCTCATCGAGGAAAATGGTCCCGCCATTGGTAACTTCAAAATACCCTTTCCGCGCTTCATGGGCTCCTGTGAACGATCCTTTTTCATGACCGAATAATTCAGAGTCGATCGTCCCCTCGGGAATAGATCCGCAATTGATTGCAATAAATTGCCCGTGCTTGCGCGGACTTAAATTGTGGATGATTTTTGAAAAAGACTCCTTTCCACTTCCACTTTCGCCCGTTATTAAAACGGACATTTCCGTTGGAGCCACCTGCATGGCGACCCGTACGGCATTGTTCAACTGAGGGGCATTGCCAATGATCCCAAAGCGCTGTTTTATGGTTTGAATATCGGATTCTGTAATGGCCATGATTTACGTAACGATTTTGCCCAACAACGTGCCTCCTGTACAATCTTCAACCCGCACGTACACGTATTCCCCCTTCGATTTATCCTCCCTGGGAAAGATCACCACCTTATTGGCGGAATTTCTTCCTTGAAAATAGTCGGGCGAACGCTTTGAATACCCTTCAATCAATACCTTATGAACGTGGCCCACGTCACGTGCGTTTCTCCTCTGAGAAAGCTCCCTTTGTTTCCTGATGATTTCGTCCAGCCTCCTTTTCTTGATGTCCAACGGAACATCATCGGGGAATTTTTTCGCCGCCAGGGTTCCGGGCCGTTCGGAATACATAAACATGTAAGCGAAATCAAACTCTGCCGACTCCATCAGCGAAAGCGTATCGCTGTGTTCTTCCTCTGTTTCAGAACAAAAGCCGGTGATCATATCGGAGGAAATGCCGCAGTCGTTACCCAATAATGCCTTGATCTTCCCGACCTTCTCCAGGTACCAATCGCGGGTGTACCCGCGGTTCATCCTGTCCAGAATACGGGAGTTTCCACTTTGCGCAGGCAGGTGGATGTACTTGCAAATATTCTCGAACCGGGCCATCGTATGCAAAACCTCATCCGTTATGTCTTTGGGATGCGAGGTTGAAAACCTTATGCGTAAATCGGGACTGACTAGCGCTACGCGTTCAAGAAGCTGAGCAAAGGTGACGGCTTCGCGAATTTCTTTTTTTTCGATCTTGTTTTCTCCTTCACTCCACCGGTAGGAATCTACATTCTGCCCAAGCAACGTAACGTCACGATATCCTTTCTCAAATAAGTCTTTTGCTTCGGCCACAATGGAATCGGGATCCCGGCTGCGCTCACGGCCCCGGGTAAAAGGCACAACGCAGAATGAACACATGTTATCGCAACCGCGCATGATGGAAATAAACGCTGTGACTCCATTCGAGTTTAACCGCACCGGACTAATGTCAGCATAGGTCTCTTCGCGGGATAGGAACGTATTGACCGCCCGGCTTCCCTCATCCACCTGGTCGATAAGGAGGGGGAGATCGCGGTATGCATCGGGTCCCGCTATCAGGTCTACGATTCTTTCTTCCTCCAGTAATCGCGTCTTGAGCCGTTCAGCCATGCAGCCCAACAGGCCTACCAGCATTCCCGGATTTTGCTTTTTAAGGCCATGGATGTGATGTAGCCGGTTTCGAACCGTCTGCTCTGCCTTCTCCCGGATCGAACAGGTATTCAGAAAGACAACGTCAGCCTCATGAATGTCGGAAGTCGTATCAAACCCCGCCTTTTGAAGGATCGACGCCACAATTTCGCTGTCCGAAAAATTCATTTGGCAGCCGTAGCTTTCGATATACAATTTTCGTGATTTGCCGGTATTGTGGTCTTGCGAAACACGTATTGCCTCACACTGTTCGGCCTCTGCGGCCTCCAGAATCCCAATGTCTCCAATCAAGTTCTCCATTTCTCCTAAATCAGGTTGCAAACTTAACACTTTTCGTGTTTTCTTCGTGCCATCTTGTCAGGTTGTTTTTTTTGTCCTAATTTGCTTAAATGAATTTCCCGCAGACCTGTCCGACGTAGCCTTGGCGAAGTCGGATTTCGCAGATCAACGCTGCGTTCTTCGTGGGCCATTGAAGTTGAATGACTCTACTCTCCAATTCCAAACTGAGACTTGCCTCTGCCGCATTCGGCTGCTTTTGTGCGGTTGCCACCTCGGGACAGACGATAGACAGCGCCATGTTCGCCCGCCAGCGGTTGATCCAGCGAAGCGATTCGTTGATGAGCACGTACCAATTTGAAAAGGCATTGAGCCTGTTGAATACCATGAGTGATACCCTGGATGCGAATGTACTTTTGCGGATAGGGCAGTGCAATTTCAGGTTAGGATTATCACGAGGCGCAATTCTGCCGTATGAAAGGGTCTTAAAATTGGATTCCACCAACGTCACAGCCTTAAATCAGTTGGGCCAGCTTTTCGCACGGGATGGAGATTTTTACAAGGCTCTGGAATGTTACTTGCGCCTGGTAGCCATGGATTCCAGTAACAGTTATTACTATAAGCAAGCTGCCTCGATGGCGGTCAGGTCGGATGACAAATTGGTGGCGGCCGTCTTCTATGAGAAAGCGCTTCACTACAATCCTTTTGATACGGAAGCATCATTGGCGTTGGGTACCCTGCTGATGGACCAGGAAGAATTCCGTCGGGTGGATAGTTTGGTAGAGAACGGGTTGGCCCTGGACCCGGAATACAAACCGCTGATTTTGTTAAAAGCAAAGTCAGCCTTAGGGCAACAAAAATACCACGATGTAATAAAGATAATCAATGGATTGGTCGAAACGACCGATACCCTTGCTATCCATGCCCGGTTATTGGGAGCAAGCTATTTCCAGCTGCATGACTACAACAAGGTCATGACGTGCATGAATTTTTTGGTGAATCGCAATTACGATAGCGATTGGATTTATTATTACCTGGGCGCAGCTACCCGGGAGCTCGGCAACATACCGGCTTCCATCATCTATTTCAGAAAGGCTATTGAAAAGTCGATATCCGAAAACACAGGGACCTATTATTCACAGTTGGGCAGAAGTTTTGAGGAGATGAAGGATTATCAAAGCGCTATCCGTGCCTATCGGGCTGCCTATAACAACTCAAAGGAAGGGATTCTCCTTTATCATCTTGCCCGCAGTTATGATGTCTATTATAAAGACAAGGCGCAGGCCCTTGCCTATTATAAGAAATACCTGGAATCGGATGATACCATCCGGTTGGCAAAAGAGTATTCCCGGAGGAGAGTTCAGGCTATTGGTCAATAGTTTTCACCGAGGAGGCGCAAAGGCGCAAAGGAGACGCAGATAATCAAAAAATAATAGGTCAATTATTATTCTAAACAGCAAACCAAATTTTGTATTTCCTCTGCGCCTGCTTTGCGCCCCTGCGCCTCGGTTAAACCTTTTAAAAGCATTAGTTTTGCCATTATGGCTATTATTAAAACTGTCAGGGGCTTCACGCCCAAGCTCGGAAAGAATTGTTTTCTCGCCGATAACGCCGTGGTGGTGGGAGAAGTAACCCTGGGTGATAATTGTACGGTTTGGTTCAACGCCGTGGTGCGGGGAGATGTTCATTCCATCACCATTGGAAACAATACAAATATTCAGGATGGAGCGGTGATCCATGGCACGTATCAAAAAGCCAAAACGGTCATTGGGAATGAAGTCTCCATTGCACATAACGCCATCGTCCATGGATGTACCGTGGAAGACAAAGTCCTGGTGGGGATGGGGGCTATTATCATGGATAATGCTGTCATTGGCACGGGTTCTGTCATCGCCGCCGGGGCGGTTGTTTTGCCGGGTACACGAGTTGAGCCGGGGAGTATGTATGCAGGAATGCCTGCAAAAAGAGTCAAAGATGTGGGGGAGGAGATGACGCAGGTCATTGAAAGAACGGCAAAAAATTACCTTATTTATGCCGAATGGTTCAAATGACATAGAATGTGACAGAGGGTTGAAAGGAATAGCAAGCGCCTGATCGCCCCACTTATTCATTTGTCGATTTGCCAATTGGAATTATGAATTTCAATCCTTACATTCAAAATTCAATGAACTCGGTTGACAACAAGGGGTTTGACCCCGTCGTGATAAAGGAGTACAAAGCCAGGATAAAATCGGGTGGTAAGACTTTTTCTTTTGCCGCCTCCGATGAAAACAATAACGATGAGTATGCTCATTTTTATTTCATTGGAAAATACGAAGGGAGGGATGTGGTGTACGACGCCGTGCTGTATACCTTGCGGTTGGACCATCAAAGTGAGCTGTATGAAGTGGCCGAGCACCGGGCGGCAAAACATTTTCCGCAGTTCAAAAAGATTACCTACAAGGAGGATGAAAACGGAAACCTTCAGCCCCTGGATGAATTAGAGGAGGAGATCGGATTATACATGGCCGAAGTCATCATGGAACTCGAGGAAGAAGATCAGGTAAAGGTAAAAGAGCACGTCGAAATCGACCCGAATACCGATTTTGGGATCGGCCTGGATGCCGGATTGAATGTGGAAAAAATCACTCCCAGAGTCATTGAGAAATTCATCAAGGATTTCAACGAAGATACATTGTCACTGGACCGTACCCTCTACAGTTTTCAAATGGAAGACGAAGCCGCAGGGTGAGTCTTTGAGCCCTTATGAAAATCGCTCTTCGGGTTCCTCAAGCCTGCCATTTCAGTGCAACGAAGGTTTTACCTCATGCTTAACCGATGATGCTTGCCAGAATCGTTGGAAATCGTTGGGGCAGCACACGCTAACCTTATTACCTTCGTAGACAAAATGTCCAACCACCTTTCCAACCTTATTACCTTATTGTTCCTGGACATTTATCTATGAACGCAAATCATGGGAACCTGATTGGCCCAATGTCCTTTCGTCCAGCATCGTCTCTCTAAGAGGACGATGCGAAATCCCCTGTACGATTTCCCGTCCCTCCGTATCGTCCCCTTTGGGAGACGATACTTGACAGTTGCATTTCGCAAGGTGCATACCCCGACAATAAGGTAATAAGGTTTTGGAGTGTGGGGACAGCTCAGTGCTACGATGGTAATAAGGTTTGTGTGTGCGTGGCTCGAACTGTCTGCTATATCAAGCGTTCACTTCGGATTCAAGTGCCCTTGATCCTGAACGAGGCTGCCAGTAAGGGTGTTTAGCAACAGCCAACGTTGCAAAATTAAATTTTCGCAGCACCCAGTCCAGCGACTCAAGACTCAGCACTAATTCTGTAAATTCCGCAAATTCTGTAAATTCTGATTTATATTTGCGCCCCTAAACTATTTCTCATGAAGAATCTATCTCTCATTTTGAATGCGGTACTGATCGTGGCCGTTGGCGTCTTATACTACCTCCACTTTTCCGGAGGACCCAGGTCCACACCCTCCGGAACTACAGCCGTACCCGGTGACACAAAGATTGCCTATATCAATTCGGATTCCGTATTAAAGAACTATGAGTACTTTAAGGTGACGCGTGAAAAGCTGGAATCGAAAGGAAAGAAACTCGATGCGGATCTGAGGAACCGGGCTCAAGGACTCCAAAATGATTATGAAGCGTATCAGCGAAATGTGAGCAACCTGACGATCGGGCAAGCCAAATCCCTGGAAGAAGATTTGCAAAAAAAACAACAGAACTTGCAGCTTTACCAGCAAAGCCTCACCCAGGAAATGAGCGGCGAAGAGCAAAAAATTACGCAGGATCTGTACACACGGGTAACGGACTTCCTTAAGAAATACGGGAATGAGAAAGGACTACAGATTGTATTGAAATTTGATACCAGCAGCGATCTCCTTTTCGGCGGGGAGAACCTGGATATTACAAAGGATGTCACGGCAGGATTGAATGAAGCCTATCAGGTGGAGAAAAAATCTCCTGCCTCCAAAACGGACTCTACTGCAACAAAGAAGAAGTAGGGTAAAGTCGCTAGTCCTGAGTCCGTGGTCTTGCGTTCGTATCCCCCTAAAGTCATGGTAATTAACTCAAGACCATGGCCTAAAGACGATGGACTTTTGAAGAATATGATCTAACTTTCTGATCATGAAAAACCCCTTGGTAAACGTCTTTAGCGTTAAGACTGAAGAGGAAGGTCAGGTCCGCTCGATGCTGGCAATGGGCTTTTTCATGGGCATTTTCATGGCCACCTATCAGGTAACGGCCGAATCTCTGTTTATTAGTAAACTTCGGGACAATCATCTTTCCTATTATCAATTAGGCAATGCCATTCTGGCCTCGGGTATTTTGGGCATTGCTTCGACTGCTTTGTTCTCCTGGGCTCAAAACAAAGTGCGGTTTTCCATGCTCGCCATCGTGAGTATTTTGACCATTGTGTTGATTTCCACGGGACTTTATATTCTTTATCACGTGGGTTCGGAAGAGCAACACATGGCTGTGCTCTTCATGATGTTTTCTTTGATTGGCCCCATTACGGCAATCCTCTTGCTTTGCTACTGGGGCATCTTCGGAAGGCTATTCAACTTCAGGCAATCCAAGAGGATTATCGGCTGGATTGATACCGGTCAGCTGATCGCTCAGATCCTGGCTTATTTTGTGATACCCCTTACCTCCGGGTTGTTTTTGGATACTTCTAATTACCTGATTGTCTGTAATATAAGTATCCTTTGTTCACTTGTTTTCATCATTATCATTTCCACCCGGTTTACCCTGACGAAAAACGATCCGTCCGAGTTTGACGACACCGTCCGGAAGGAAACGAGTTTCTCCCGGATTTTCAGCGATCGGTACGTTATCCTGCTGGTTACGTTCATCATCGTTTCCATGATTATGTATGTCTTCAGCCAGTTTTCATTTCAAACGCTCATCAATCAACAATATCCTGACCAGCGCGAGTTGACGAACTTCCTCGCCTACTTCATGGGGGCGATTTACTTGTTGAGTTTGATCATGCAAACTTTTGTGAACGACCGTATCCTCAGCAATTACGGAATTAAAGTTTCTCTCTTTGTTCTGCCGGTGGTGGTTGGCGTTTTTGTCATCGGCTCGCTTTTATTGGGGATGCTATTGGGCCTGTCAACGACCTCTGGAAACTTTGTTTTTTTCTTTCTCTTTGTGGCGCTAACACGATTGTTCAATGGCACCCTCCGCGACTCGTTGGAAAACCCGGTTTTTAAATTACTTTTTATACCCATAGATAATCGCTACCGGTTTGGGATCCAGGCAAAGGTGGAAGGGGTAGTCAATGAATCCGGGAGATTAATTGCAGGGCTTTTCATTTTCCTGGTCGTGCTCATTCCCTACTTCCAGATTATATGGGTGCCCGTATTTATCTTGCTGCTGGTGGGGGTGTATATCGTGGTGACCAGCCAGTTGTATACCGGGTATAAGAATAAAATCCGGTCTAAACTGGAGCATTCGGATACGCAACAGGATAAGTTGGAAATCGGATTTACGCAAATCACTTCGCGGCTGGAGAATTTATTAATAGGCGACAACACGTCCAAGGCCGTATTTTCCTTTAAGCTATTGGAAAAAATAAATCCCGCTCAGGTATCCGGGTGGGTGAATAGCCTGATGAAGCATAGCCGGGAGGAAGCCCAGGACTACGCCCAGCGCAGGATGAATGAAATCAAGGGCCTTTCGGTATCGGAACGTTATGTGATCCGACTCGATCAGCGGAAGCTGGAAACCGACGAGAAGAATCTCTTGTCTCGATCCGATTTGCAAATGATCATTGATAACGGTGGGGATATAACGAAACAGAGAGTTCAAAAGCTCTCCCGGTCGCCAAAGGGAGAGGATCGCCAATATGCCGCCGAGTTATTGCTCCACTCCTCATCAGAAGAAAATACGTCCTTTTTAATTGAATTGCTCAATGACCCGGAGTTTAAGGTCAGACACACCGCCATCAAAACCGCCATCAAGAAGCACAATCCGGAAGTCATCTTTGCGTTGATCGAGAACCTGGGAAACCCGTTTTACAGCAACCAGGCCATGAATGCCCTGGTCCTTATCGGGGGCAAGGCGCTTAATCTTCTTGATAATGCTTTTTATCGATCCGGCCAGACCACACAAGTACTGGTACGGGTGATACAAACTGTTGGTCGCATTGGCGGTCAACGGGCAAAGGATCTCCTTTGGAATAAAATCGACTACCCGGATAAAGTAGTGGTCTCCCATGTGTTGCTGGCCATGGGCGAATGTGGATTCAAAGCGGGCATGTCGCAGATTACCCGGATCAAGTACGCCATCGAATATGATATCGCGGATATCAGCTGGAATCTGGGTGCGATCAATGAAATTGGAAACGAACCGGAGTCGCACGAAGTGAGGCAGGCATTGCACCGCGAGATACAAAACGATATCGGGCACATTTATATGCTGCTCGCGATGTTGTACGATACGCGGTCTATCCAATTGGTTAAAGAAAATATAGAAAGCGGAACCACCGACGGAACGACGTATGCCGTTGAATTGCTGGATGTTTTTTTGTCCGAACAACTCAAACAAAGGGTAATCCCCGTATTGGACGACTTAACAACGGCGGAAAGGATCAATCGGCTGGAGGCGTTTTACCCACGCGTGAGATTGGATGCCAAACTGGTCCTTAAATTCCTGATTAACAGAGATTTTACCCAGGTAAACCGGTGGACAAAGGCCTGCGTTGTGTACCAGATCGGCGTGATGAAAATTGCCGATTTCTCCCTTGACCTGATTGCCCAGCTTTTTAATCCCGACCGGTTGATCCGCGAAGTAGCGGGCTGGGCGCTCTATCAAATTGACCCGGAATCCTATCGCAGTAATGTCGCCCGGCTGGAAGAGCAAACACGGCGAGGGATCGATGAAGTGATCCTCAACCGGGGCAACCGCTCCTCCCTTATGGTATTTGAGAAAATCTTATTTTATCAGCAGATTTCCTTCTTTGAGGGCATTCCCGGGATAACCTTGTCCTTCCTGGCAGACATTTCGGATGAAGTCAGGTTGTCCTCACAACACTCGCTGTCCATTGATGAAAAGTTTAACAATAGTTTCTATGTGATCTACTCGGGCTCGGTTAAGTATTACGTGAAGGGCTCCTACGAAACGGATTTCAATAAGGGTCAATTTGTGGGCGAGATGCTGTCGGCGCCCGGTTTTGCCAATACCAACCTGATTGTCGGCAACGAAGAGACCGTTTTGCTTAAAATCAACAAGGATTTGTTCTATGAACTGGTGTCAGACAATGTGAAGCTGGCAGACAAGGTTTTGGAATATATTTGATAATACTGTAGTTTTCGAGGATTTTTCAGGCACAATCAGGGGAAAAACGGTAGTCAATTGATTTTTTGAGCTTTTAATTTACCGCAGATTAGTTTTCGTAAGTCCTTGATTCTTTGCTAAATTTCTGAATAGAGTTCAACAAAGAGATGGTAAACTATTCTTTTCAAACGGCGGTAGTCGAAGAAGAGTCCCCTGATCTCCTGGTTTCGGGAAACGGGGTGGGTGCGAACCCCTTCCCCGGACTGCGACCGTTTACCATCAACGAATGTCATCTCTTTTTTGGCCGGGAAAGCCAGGTAGACGAGATTTTACTTAAGCTTTCGCAATTCCGTTCGATCACCGTCATGGGCTATTCCGGCAGCGGGAAGTCGAGTTTGATGTATTGCGGCCTGATCCCTGTTCTTTATGGCGGCTTCATGACGCAAACGGGACCGTATTGGCAAGTCATTACGGTCCGTCCCGGCAATTCTCCGATTGATAATTTGGCCAACACCGTTGCCAATTCCCTCATACAACAAGGCCGGATTGAGGAAAAGGACAGGGCAATTCATCGCGCCATTTTTAGTTCAGTCCTGCGAAGCGGCCCGCAAGGATTGGTGGAGGTTGCCAAATTTCTGCAGGCACAATCCGGGGAAAATGTCTTTTTTCTTATTGATCAGTTTGAAGAACTGTTCCACTTCAAGAATACGGAAAATGAGGAAAATGCCGGCGAGTCGGCCATGTATGTCAACCTCGTTTTAACTGCCATTCATCAGAAAGAGGTGCCGGTCTACATCTCCCTCAACATGAGGTCTGATTTCATCGGTGATTGCGCGTCGTTTTCCGGTCTGACGCAAATGATCAACGACAGCAATTACCTGGTGCCCCAGATGACGCGGGAACAAAAGCGGATGGCCATCGAAGGACCCGTGGCAGTGGGAGGCGGCAGGATTTCACAGCGCCTGGTAAAACGATTGCTGAACGATATCGGAGACAACCAGGACCAGTTGCCGATTCTTCAGCATGCCCTCATGCGTACGTGGGATTTCTGGATCGCCAATCATGAGCCCTCCGAACCCCTCGATATCCGGCATTATAATTCCATTGGTAAGATAGGCCAGGCTTTGTCGCTTCACGCAAACGAGGCGTACGATGAATTGTCATCGCGCGAAAAGGAGATAGCCGAAGTTTTGTTTAAGAGCATTACGGAACGAAACCAGGAGAATACAGGGATGCGGAGGCCCTGCAAAATAGGTCTCATTGCTGAGCTGGCGGATGCCTCCGACAGCGACGTGATAAAAGTAGTTGAACAGTTCAGACGGCCGGGAAGGTCGTTCCTGATGCCGGGCACGCATGTTCAGTTACATAATGAATCGATCATTGAACTCTCGCACGAAAGTTTAATGCGGATATGGAACCGCCTGAGTGGCTGGGTGGATGAGGAATTCGAATCGGCACAGATGTACAAACGCATATCCGATGCGGCCGCCATGTATCAGATTGGTAAAACAGGGTTATGGCGCCCGCCTGATCTGCAGCTTGCCTTGAACTGGCAAAAGAAACAACGCCCCACCCGCACGTGGGCGCAGCGCTATGATATTGCCTTTGAGCGCGCCATCGTTTTCCTGGACACCAGTCGCATTACGTATGAAGCTGAGCTTAAGAACCAGGAAATGCTGCAGCGCAGGCTGTTGCGACGGGCAAGGGCAACGAATGTGGTATTGGCTATTTTCCTTCTTATTGCCGTCGCCGTTTTCTTTTTCGGGTTAACCCAACGGATTGCAGCTGATCAGCAAACTGCGATTGCACGCAATGAAGCAAAAAGAGCGAATGAGAATCTGATTGAAGCACAACGACAAACAAAAATAGCAGAAGCGCAAACAGACAAATTAAGAACCGCGCAACTGGCTATTCAAAAACAGAATGATTTATTAGAAAATAAGAACATCGAACTAAAATCTGCCTTAGAAGCGGCCGCCAGAAATTTACAAACGGCTATCGAACAAGAAAGGATAGCCCAGGAATCGCAAAAAAATGAAAAGGAAGCAAGGCTCCTGGCGGACCAGCAAACCAGGAAGGCGAAGGAGGGTTTCGAAAAAGCCAACCATTTCCTGATGCTTTCCATTGCGCAATCCCTGGAGGCAAAGTCGGTGGGTATTGATGACAAGAATCTTGCCGGATTGACTGCTATGCAGGGCTATCTCTTTCACGCCCAGTATGAAGGAAGAAAATATGATCCTTATATCTTCAACGGCCTGTATGTTGCGCTGACGAAACTCTCAAAGTCCAAAGCCAGCTACAACGCCGTCAATGTTCCGGGCAAATTAAAGAACAGAATGTATGCATTGGCAGTCTCTTCGAAGAGCAACGCCTTCTATACGACCGGCAATGATGGGCGCATTTTCAGGGGCGATTATATCACACAGACCATCTCTCCGGACTTTATCAGTTACAATTCATTTCCCAACCGCGTATTGGCGTTGAGTAAGGATGAAAAATACCTTGTGAATGGCAGTGACTCTACGTTCATTCAAATCTTCAATCTTGCCACCGGTGATCATAAAGGGGTAAGAGTAGAAGGCCATACCGGCTTTGTCCATGACATCAAGTTTTTGCCCGATGACTCCGGGTTTATTTCTACCGCTTCCGACAGAACATTGCGATTGACCAATCCGGCCACAGGCCAAAGTCAGGTGTTGCTGACCTTGCCGTTTGATCTCAAGGCAATTGATATCAACCGCGATGGGACGAAATTGGCAGGCGCTTCGGTGGCGGGCCAACTGGTGATGGTTGATCTTAAAACCAATACGTATTCAATTCTCTTAAATGAGGCGCCTAACCGGATCCTTTCCGTTGCCTTCCATCCGTTCCGGCCTTTGCTTGCCTATGGAACAGAAGTGGTGAATGAAAAAGGCATCCCATTTAAAGGCACCGTCAAGATCCTGGACCTGATCGTTACACGACCGGCGAAGGAGCTCAGCGGTCATAAAGCCGGCATTTCCGATCTTCAATTCAGTCCGGACGGGTTGCTGCTGGCGAGCGCCGGTCTTGACCGCAAACTGCAAATGTGGGTCGTGGATCAGGAAGCCGAATTGCCCGTGGTCATGGATAACAATAATGGAAATATCTGGGATATCCGGTTTTCGCCGGATTCCAATTACCTGATCGCCTCTTGCAATGCAGGGGAAATCAGGGTTTGGCCCACCGATCCCAAAATGCTGGCAGAGCAAGTATGTCCGAAACTGGCACGCAATATGACCCCCGACGAATGGGAGAAATACGTTGGTTATGGAGTAACGTATGAAACAACCTGCAAGAGTTTGTTGATCAGTGATTTCTAAACAGGGATGCGTTTGAAAAGACTTTTAGCTGGCCTTTTTTTTATTGGGTTTTTAGGAAGTGCGGGGGCGCAGTCCAATGAATGTGAACAGAGTCTTAGTCAGGCAACGGAGGAATTCAATGCCGGGCATTTTTACGGCATTCCTTCGCTTCTGAGATCCTGCATTGATCGCAATGAGCTGACCAACGAACAACGGGTCCGTGCCTATCTGTTACTTTGTCAAGCCTACCTGATCATCGACGATCCCATCGCAGCGGAAGACAGTTACCTGAAATTGTTAAAGGCTGATCCGGAGTATGTAGCAACGTATGAGAAAGATCCTGTCGATATTGTTTACCTGAGTAAAAAATTCACTTCGACCCCGGTATTTACGCCCCATATCCGGATAGGAGGGAACACATCGGTTTACCGGACTATTCTTGATATTAATACACAAGACGCTCCTGATAAAGTAAGACACATTCTCAAGCCTGGTTTTCAGTTTGGCGCCGGGCTGGATTGGAATATCAATGACAAAGTAAGTCTGTGTACGAACGTCATTGTTTCGTATAAAGGGTTCAAGACCATCCGTTCCCAGATTGACCATGACGATGTCCAAACCGTAACGGAGAAGCAGTTTTGGCTGGATTTGCCGGTGTTCTTAAAATATTCCGTCAACGAAGGCCGGATCAGACCCTTTGGCTACATCGGAGGCGCCATCAACCTGCTTCTCAGTTCCAAAGCGAGCATGATATTCGTGAACTCAAGCAGCGGAAGCCAAACCGTTTCGCAGGGACCCGATTTCGATCTACGTTACCTCCGCCGGACGATCAACCGATCGTTGGTAATAGGAGGGGGCGTGCGCTATAAGATAGGGAAGGATTTTGTGTTTGCCGACCTCCGCTATATGGCCGGCTTATCTAACCTGGTCAAAGGAAATATCTATTCTCTCAACCCCGCTACTACCATCCCTAACGGATCTTCGGCGGCCATCCCCGCTCCCATAACCAATGATTGGCTTTCCTCTGTGCGTTATGTGGATAGCTTTTTCCGGTTGGATAACCTGTCCCTATCTGTCGGGTATATCAAGCCCCTGTACGACCCCCGTAAAGTAAAAAATGCGAGAGGTGCAAAAAGTGTTTCCAGGAAAATCAGAAAACAAGGCAAGCATGAAGGTCAATAAGTTGGGTCTGATTTTCCTTTTGCCCACGGCGATGTTGCTGTTATGTCGATGCGACACGTCCCACACTGTTGACTCTCCGGTGAACAGCTATTTCCTCAAATACATTGGCAACGAAGGGAACCAGACCGGGGTTGACTTTGAAGTTAATCCGGACGGTACGTTTATTCTGTTGGGAACGACCAGAGAAAAGGCAACAGGCGATACGCAACTCTACGTTGTAAAAGCCGATGCGAAAGGCGACACGCTCTGGACAGGAAAATTCGGCGGGCCGCTGGACGAAGAGGCGAGAGACATTGAATTGGCAAGCGACGGGCGAATCGTAGTCCTTGGCAATTCATACGCCTCAGGCTCCATTGCTTCGCGGGGCAGCCGGGATATACTGTTGATGACATTGACTCCCGACGGAACGAAAATCAATAGCCGGATCCTCGCATACAAGACGGTGACGGGTGCTGACGCTGATGATGACGCCTCTTCGGTGACCCAGACCAATGATGGGTTTATTATCGCGGGCTCGTCGGACAATTTGACCCATTCTAACGACCCCACAAGCTATAAACGAGATGGCCTGGTAGTGAGGGTCAATGACGATCTTACCGCCTATGCTCAGTCATGGGGCGACCCGGTTGCCTACGGGCAAGGCTATGAGAATGTGGCAACGAAGATATTTCAATTGCCAGATAACAATTTCTATGTCTTTGGATACTCTAAATGGTCTCAAAGTCAGGGTGGAATTGGAACGCTGCAAAATGATTTTGATTTCTGGTATTTTTCGTTAGGCAACGCTGGAGGGGTACCAATAGGTGTCGGGTCATTGGGCTCTCCCATCACAGATGAGAAATTGAAGTCGGTGGCTTACATGCCTCCTCAGCTAGGCGGTGGCTTTTTTTTAGGAGGCGTACAGACCCAGGGTGGCAATGATGATGTTTATTTTACAAGCTTGCGAAGCAAACTCAGTTTCAAGTCCACAGAAGATCCAAACTTTGGGCCAGCCCCCTTGGGATATAATCTGGGAGCCCTGAAAAATGAATTGGTTAGTGTTTTCCCATCACAGACTTCAGGCTACCTGATACTTTCCAACGAGAACTCTACCGGTAACAACAACCTTTTTTTAATGAAGATTGGTATCGACGGAAAAAGGGTTTGGAACTCGCCTGTAATTTATGGGGGTCAGGGGGACGATTTCGCCGGGTCCGTCCGTGAATTACCGGATGGAAAAATCGTTGTTTTCGGAACCATGTCGATTGGCCAGCCAAATGGCGAAGACAAAATGGTGCTCATTAAAGTCAACAAAGATGGCCAGTTCGCGAATTAATCGTGTTTCTGGAGGAAATGGTTACTTTTGCCGCCTTAATTATATATAGCAGGTGTCATTGGCTCATAATCTTATGCCCCCATTCTTGAGACCCTGGAATCTGCTTGTGTCGGGTTTTGACATTGTACGTACACGCTTTACTTCCTCCCCTCTTTTTTACCCGCTGCGACGACCCCTTATCATTGGGATAGGGGCATTATTCATTTTTGTCTTTGGCTTTGGGATTAATGCTTTTGGACAGGCCACCCGGACGTGGACCGGTGCTGCCACCGGCGGGTCCTGGACGACCAACGGAAACTGGTCAGGCGGTGCGGCACCGGTAGCAAATGATAATGTGATCATTAGCACCAATATGTCTGGTGCCATTACCGCAATTCCAACCATTAGTTTAGGTGATCTTACGATAAGCGATAATGCCATTTTTCAAGCTGCCGCGAGTGGAAATACGCTTACCGTTACCGGCATATTTACAGTTGCATCGGGCAAGAGCTTTACCATAGGAACCGCCACTGGCAGGTTAAATTTTACACTCTCGGTAACCGGAACAGGAACTATTTCCGGAACAGCTATTCAGACTGCGAATGGTGTAACGACCCGAACATTTACAAATAATGGAGATCTTACGATCACAAGCACCGGGGTACTGACGGGGCCAGCGGCCAGTACCAGCGATTTTACTCTGGGTGCAGGAGCCACTTTACAGATTGGCTCAGCCGCCGGTATTACAACCACAGGAGGAGTAACCGGAAGTGTCACGGTGACTGGTACAAAGACGTATCCAACAACGGCCAATTATAGCTATGTCGGGGATGTCAACCAGGCTGTTGGAAATGGTCTTCCAGCAACTGCAGCGAGTCTCACCATTGCCAATACGGGAGCGGCAGGGAACAACACCGTTACCCTGGCTTCAAACATTGCCATTACCAATGCGCTCACCGTAAGCAGCGGTATTTTTGCATTAGGGATAAGGAATATCACCACCGTGGGATCAGTAAGCATGTCGGGCACATCGATCACCGGCACGGGCACGATTACCCTGGCTGGAAATGTAAGCTCCATCGCGAGCGCATCGACGGCATCAATCGGGGCCCCTCTGGCGTTGGGAGGAGCAACCCGTACTTTTACTGCCGCCAACGGAGGAGCGAGCCCTGACTTATCGATCACGTCGGTAATCAGCGGGGCATCGGCCATTATTAAAGCAGGTGCCGGGATACTAAATCTTTCCGGGAATAGCACCTATAGCGGTGGAACAACGATTAGCGCTGGCACACTCCAGTTCGGCGCTGCAGGCAGTGCCGGCAATGGCCCCCTTGGGACAGCCGGCGTGGGAACCTCGGTCACCTCGGGGGCGGTATTGGATCTCAACGGTTTTACCCTTACCAATGCCGAAGCTCTTACATTGAACGGAACGGGTATAGCCAGTGGGGGTGCATTAACAAACAGTTCAGCAACTAATGTCACCTACAGTGGATTGGTAACACTGGGCAGTGCCAGCAGTATTGTTGCCAATTCAGGGACAGTCGGAATAACCAATGCGGGAACCATCACCGGTGCAGGCTTCGGTCTCACACTCGATGGATCTGGTGGCGGAAGTGTTTCAAGCATTATCGGCACAGGAGCCGGTACCGTCACGAAGAACGGAACCGGTACGTGGACGCTCACCCGGGCAAATACATTTTCAGGAGGCACAACGCTTAATGCGGGGACACTGAATATAAATAACGTAAGTGCCCTTGGGTCGGTGGCCGGTACGTTCACAATTAATGGAGGTGCGATTGATAACACAACGGGGGGAAGCATTACGACGGTCAATTATCCTCAATCGTGGAACGGAGACTATACGTTTACCGGAACTCAGGATTTAAACTTAGGTACGGGCGCCGTCACTCCCAATGCAAGCCGGCAGGTTACAGTCAGTGCCGGTACACTTACCGTTGGTGGAGTAATTGGAGGAGGCGCCATTGCCTTGACAAAATCAGGGGATGGGACACTGGCGATCAACGGCAATAACACATTCACGGGCGGTGTTGCGATCAATGCAGGGATCTTGAGGTTGGGCAACGCCGGAGCCTTGAATTCTACCACTCCCAATGCAGTCACCTTTGGAGCCTCCGGTACAGGAACACTTCAACTGAATGGCAACAGCGTCACCATTTCAGGTTTGAATACGAGCGCGCCGGTTGGCACGCCAATCATTGAGGATGGCGTTGCCGGCACGCACACGCTGACGGTGAACACAGCCGGTTCCAATACGTATGCAGGCATTTTACAAAACGGAGCTGCCGGCACATTGGCCCTTACAAAGAGTGGTGCGGGTTCCCTTGCGCTTAGCGGCAACAATACCTACAGCGGTACAACCGCATTGTCATCCGGAACACTCGGCATCAATAGCGCCACCGCAATCGGGTCGGGTACCCTTACTATCGCCGCGGGGACTACCCTCGACAATACATCAGCCGGTGCGGTAACCCTTACTAACAACAACCCGCAAAGCTGGAATGGAGATTTCTCTTTCACGGGTACGCAAAGTCTGAACCTGGGTACTGGCGCGGTAACACCCAGCGCCAGCCATCAGGTCACCGTCAATGCCAATACCCTTACCGTTGGTGGGGTAATCGCCGGTGGCGCCATTGGACTGACCAAGTTGGGTGCCGGAGCGCTCGCCTTGTCCGCGGCAAATACATTTACAGCTGGTACCACGCTTAACGCGGGAACATTAAACATTAATAATCCCAGTGCCCTTGGCACGGTTGCCGGCACGTTCACGATCAACGGTGGTACGATTGATAACACAACCGGAGGAAGCATTACAACACTCGATTATCCCCAATCCTGGAATGGGGACTTCAGCTTTACAGGCACGCAAAGTCTGAACCTGGGCACTGGCGCAGTAACACCAAATGCGAACCGGATAGTCACGGTCAACGCGAATACGCTCACCGTTGGTGGAGTGATCGCCGCCGGTGCGTTTAACTTAACAAAAGCGGGTGCAGGTACGCTGAGTTTTGGCAGCAACACGGTTACTCTGAAAGGGCTTGCCATTAGTGCCGGCTCGCTAACCTCAACTTCGGGAACGTTGAATCTGACGGGCGATTTTACAAACAGCGGGAGTTTTAATCACAATGGCGGCATAGTAAACTACAATGGTGGTCTTGCACAGGCGCTGGCCGGTGTTAACTACAACAATCTCACATTATCCGGTGCCGGTCAGAAAAATGCAGGGAGTGCAGTTGCCGTAGCAGGTAATCTTAACAATACATCCGTGTTCGACATGGGCACCTTTGCCCTGACGGTTACCGGAACAATTGCCAATACGGGCGGTACCATCAGGTTCTCTGGCCCGGCAAATGGTCTCGCTGTGACGACAGGAACAGTTGAATACAACGGTTCATCCCAAACGATAGCCGCCGGGACCTATAACAATCTTACTATTAATCAATCAAGCGGTGACGCTTCGTTAGGTGGCGCTACTACCGTTACAGGAACCCTTACATTCATTGCTGGAAAAATAACAACGGGTGCAGCTGTCCTTACGATGGGATCCAGCGCTTCGGCCATTGCCGGTGCCAGTACCAGTAGTTACGTCAATGGAAACCTGACGTGGAGCATGCCAGCCGGAAATCCTACCCGGAAATTCGAAATCGGGAATACCGTTTATGCACCGGTGACCTTAGCCATGTCATCCGTGGCAGGCGTTGTGGATATAAATGCCGCTACAACGGGGGGTCCCGCCCCCAATGAGAATACACCTTCTACCAACTCATCGGGTATTGACCAAACTAAGAAAGCAAATCAATACTGGACATTGTCAAACAGCGGAGCAGGTACGTTCAGTGCTACTCCCACATTTGATTTCACCCATACCACCAATACTGGAAATACCGCTAACTATAAGATCGGGAAGTATGAGCCGTCTCCTACTTTTTGGACAGCCCCTGCCAGTTCGCTGGCCGGTACGACGATCTCAACCACCGGGGGTATGACAACCTTTGGTGATTTTGAGGTCGGTGAACGTAATGGACCACCCACTGTCACGAACCCGGCGACCACCGCCGTTTGCCAGGGCGGTTTTGTCACCTTCAGCGTTACTGCCGTAGGAACACCAACTGTCTCTTATCAGTGGCGCAAAGGCGGTACAAACATTGTTGGGGCTACTGCATCTTTTTTTGCGATCAACCCGGTGTCTCTGGCAGACGCAGCCAACTACGATGTTGTGGTATCAAATATCAATGGATCTTCGACTTCGGCTCCTGCCACGCTCACCGTTAATCCAACGCCGACGGTCGTGATCACCAATCCTGCCGCAGTATGTTCACCGGCCACGGTTGACATTACAGCGGCAGCAGTGACTGCTGGTTCTACAGGCGGGTTAACATACACGTACTGGACCGATGCCGGAGCCACAATCGCCTATGGTACGCCGGCGGCAGCAACCAACGGAACGTATTATATTAAAGGGACAACAGCAGCAGGATGTCGTGACATCAAGCCAGTCACGGTCACCGTCAATACGCAGCCGACGGTGGTGATCACCAATCCTGCGGCAGCATGTTCACCAAGTACGGTTGATTTGACCACAGCGGCTGTAACGGCGGGCTCGACAGCAGGACTAACCTACACGTATTGGACCGATGCAGGAGCAACGATCGCTTATGGTACTCCGGCAACGGCGACCGGCGGCACATACTATATTAAAGGATCAACAGCTGGCGGATGTTTTGACATCAAGCCCGTGACGGTAACGGTCAATCCTACACCGACTGTCGTTATCACCAATCCGGCAGCGGTGTGTTCACCGGCTACAGTTGATATTACCCTGGCGGCGGTGACTGCCGGATCCACTGGGGGGTTGACGTATACGTACTGGACCAATGCCGGAGCAACGATTGCTTATGGTACTCCGGCAGCAGCCACCAATGGCACCTATTATATTAAAGGGACGACAGCAGCTGGATGCTTTGACATTAAGCCGGTAACGGTCACCGTCAATCCGCCACCGACGGTCGTGATCACCAACCCTGCCGCGGCATGTTCACCCAATACGGTTGATCTGACCACAGCGGCTGTAACGGCGGGCTCGACAGCAGGACTAACCTACACGTATTGGACTGATGCAGGAGCGACGATCGCTTATGGATCTCCGGCAACGGCCACCAGCGGCACCTATTATATTAAAGGATCAACAGCCGGCGGATGCGTTGACATCAAGCCCGTGACGGTGACCGTCAATCCTACACCGACTGTCGTTATCACCAATCCTGCCTCGGTATGTTCGCC
>Ga0193731_1000116_pt1 | contig 26694 bp, 18 predicted proteins | sample U1a2metaG_FD_144920 | JGI IMG/M metagenome (GOLD analysis project Ga0193731, IMG submission 144920) | Soil microbial communities from a riparian zone of the East river system, Colorado, United States - U1a2 | ecosystem: Environmental > Terrestrial > Soil > Riparian zone | place: USA: East River...
CTGAGAGCCTTTGGCGCCACAACGTTATTGGCTACCGGCGGCTTTATGCTCATGCCATTTGGAACAGCATTTGGCGTCAACAACCTCGGACTCACGCTGGAACAGCTGCCGATCCTGTATATGGTTACCGGAATTTTTTCCATGATGATGGGTCCGCTGATCGGGAAACTGAGCGACCAGATCGGGAAATATAAAGTCTTTGTAATGGGTTCGGCAATTGGTTCGGTGATCGTCGTCATCTATTGCAATCTGGGAATTACTCCCCTGTGGCTCGTGATTCTCTTAAACATTTTTTTGTTCATGGGGATCCTATCGCGGATGATTTCTTCGTCGGCGCTCATGACTGCGATTCCCGAACCCGCTGACCGGGGCGCTTTCATGGGTATCAATTCATCGATACAACAAATTGCCGGGGGCATCGCTTCCGCCATTGCAGGACTCATTGTCGTACAAAATGCTAATGGAACGTTGGAGCATTACGATACCCTTGGCTACGTTGTAGTGGGCACCATGCTGATCACTGTTGGACTTCTTTACTTCATTGACCAGGCGGTCACAAAAAAAGCGCACGGCTCTAAAACGGGGGTGGCATCAGCGGGCGGGGTTACCGCGCCGTCGTAATCAAAAAAAATAGCCTTAACTTTCACGGCTGTTCCATAACCGAACCCCCTTCCCCGTGAAAAAAGAAATCTTCCTGTTGATTTACGTCTTGTCCGGCACCGGCTGGGCAATGGCACAAAAGTCTTATGGTGTTACCTCCCCCGATGGCCGCATTCACGTCGGTATTGAACTTGCCGGCAAAATCACCTTTTCCGTTGCGCACGAATCGGATCCCGTGATCGCCGCGTCGCCGATCTCCATGCGGCTCACCGGCGGAGAACAATTGGGTGTTACCCCTCAACTAAAAAATGTCAAGAGTCGGTCGGTCAATCAAATCATCCAACCGTTTTTTTATAAGCGGACCGCCATCACCGATCAGTACAATGAAATCGCAATGAACTTCAAAGGTGACTATAGTATCGTTTTCCGCGCTTACAACGACGGCGTCGCCTATCGCTTCGTTACCAATAAAAAGAATGATTTCCAGGTGGAAAATGAAGAGGCCGGTTATACGTTTGGTTCCGACGGCAAAGCCATCGTTGCCTACGTTAACCGGAAAGCACCGGCTTCTTTTGAAGAACAATTCTTCAACTCATTTGAAAATACCTACACAGTAGCTTCGCTCTCCCAACTCGACCCCAACCGGCTAGCCTTTCTGCCTCTGGTGGTAGAGGTCGCCAAGGGAAAAAAAGTGTGCATCACGGAAGCCGACCTGGAAGATTACCCGGGCATGTACCTAAACCATCCGGAGGGAACACAAACGCTGAAGGCCGTGTTCGCAGGGTATCCCGGGAAGATGGAACAGGGGGGACATAATCGCCTGCAAGAATTGGTCAAAGAGAGAGAACTCTTTATTGCAAAGGTCAAAGGGACAAGAACGTTCCCGTGGCGTGTCATGGTCATCTCTACGGAAGACAAGCAATTGGCGGATAACGACATGGTCTACAAACTTGCTTCCCCTTCCCGCGTCAGCGACATTTCCTGGGTCAAGCCCGGAAAAGTAGCCTGGGATTGGTGGAACGATTGGAATGTATATGGCGTCGATTTCAAATCGGGTATCAACAATGCGACGTACCAATACTACATTGATTTTGCTGCTGCCAACAACATCGCCTACATCATTCTCGACGAAGGCTGGTCGGTCAATCTTCAGGCCGACCTGATGCAAGTCATTCCTGAGATCAACCTGAAAGACCTCGTTGAGTATGGAAAGAAAAAAAATGTCGGCATTGTCCTTTGGGTCGGATACTATGCCTTCAACCGGGACATGGAAAAGGTTTGCCAGCATTATGCCGACCTGGGAGTTAAAGGATTTAAGGTCGATTTTATGGACCGCGATGACCAGGCGATGGTCAATTTTTATTACCGCGCAGCAGAAACAGCCGCACGACACCATTTATTCCTCGACTTTCACGGTGCTTACAAGCCCACCGGCCTGCAGCGCACCTATCCGAATGTGCTGGCCTTCGAGGGCGTTCATGGTTTGGAACAAATGAAATGGTCTGACCTGTCCGTCGATCAGGTAACGTACGATGTCACCATTCCTTTTATACGAATGCTGGCCGGTCCGATGGATTACACCCAGGGCTCCATGCACAATGCTACCAAAGGAAGCTATCGGCCGGTCAATGGCGAGCCCATGAGTCAGGGTACGCGATGCCGGCAGTTGGCGGAGTATGTTATTTTTGAAGACCCCTTCAATATGCTTTGCGATAATCCATCCAACTACTTTAAGGAACCCGAGTGCACGCGATTTATTGCGTCAGCACCGACAACATGGGACAACACCGTTGCGCTGGATGGAAGAATTGGGGAGTATGTTGCCCTGGCCCGTCAGAAGGGAAAGGAATGGTATGTGGGTGCGCTGACCAATTGGACCGCACGGGATATGGAAGTGGACCTCTCGTTTCTCCCGGCAGGAAATTTCAAGGCCGAAGTCTTTAAAGATGGTATTAACGCCGACCGAGCCGCGCGCGATTACAAACATGATCTCATTTCTGTTCCGGTTGACCGAAAACTCAGGATATCGTTGGCTCCAGGGGGAGGGTTTGCGGCCCGGATTTATCCCGAATGATTCAGTGCTGCGGGGTGATCGGTGATCAGTGATCAGTGATCAGTGGATTTTACCTCCTTAATGAGTGCTAACTGATATGTGTGAGTACACCAATATGTAATTTTTTAAGTTTAATCTTTACATCTTTATATGATTACTGAATTCATCATTCAATGAGCAAGTAAAATCAGTGTACAGTCTTCAGGCTTACTGCTCACCACCGATTACCGTTCACCGATTACCGTTCACCAATTAAAGCGAAACTCCCCTCTTCCAAGGAATAAAATCATCCTGGTGCAACTCCATGGTCTTCGTCTTCATCTCCCCGCTGGCGACCCGAATGATATGATCCAGAATTTCTTCTCCCATTTCGTCGACCGTTTTCTCACCTGACAGGATATCGCCCGTGTCGAGATCGATGATGTCGGGCATCCGTTGAGCAAGTCTGGAATTGGAAGATATTTTAATCACGGGAGCGATCGGGTTTCCGGTAGGAGTTCCCAGGCCGGTCGTAAATAAAATGATGGAAGCGCCGGCGCCTGCCATCCCGGTTGTGCTTTCCACGTCATTGCCGGGTGTGCATAACAAATTGAGGCCCGGTTTCTTTACAAACTCACCGTAGTCAATCACATCGGTGACGGGGGAAGTTCCACCTTTCTTCGCAGCCCCTGCCGACTTCATTGCATCCGTGATCAATCCATCTTTGATGTTTCCGGGAGACGGGTTCATATCAAATCCTGAACCGACCGCCTCGGCCGCCTTTGCATACGTCCTCATGAAATGGATGAACCGGTCAGCGATGACAGGGTCAACACAGCGGTCGATCAACTCTTGTTCCACGCCGCAGAGTTCGGGAAATTCGCAAAGGATCGTGGTGCCGCCGAGCCCAACAATCAGGTCGGAGGCGTGACCTACGGCGGGGTTTGCCGAAATTCCCGAAAACCCATCCGAGCCCCCGCACTTTAATCCAATTACCAATTTGCTAACGGAAGCCGGTCGCCGCTCCATTTTGTTGGCTTCCATCAGGGCAAGAAATGTTCTCCGTATCGCTTGCTCCAGTAATTCCTGTTCGGTCCCTTCCTTTTGTTGCTCGAGGATGATCAACGGCTTGGCGGAGTCAGGGGCAATTTCATGCAGTTTTCTTTTGAGGATATCCTCCTGGGCATTCTGGCAACCCAAACTCAATACCGTTGCACCGGCGACGTTGGGATTATGGATATATCCCGCCAGAAGAGCACATAGGGCTTCTGAATCCTGCCGGGTGCCCCCGCATCCACCCTGGTGGGTCAAAAATTTTATCCCGTCAATATTTTTGAATACGCGTTTTTCGTTAAGGATACTTCCGGGCTGAACGGCATGGGAAGCAATGGTTTCGGATTTTCCGTCCCGGTAAAGCTCAACGAGTTCGCCGACAAAATTCTTATAGATATCGGTTTTACCAAATCCAAGTGCATCTTCAAAAGCCTGCTGGACCATAGAAACATTACGGTTTTCACAAAAGACGAGCGGCACGACAAGCCAATAGTTGGCAACCCCTACCTGGCCGTCATCACGATGAAAGCCCATAAAGGTTTTGTTCTTCCATCGGCCGATGTCGGGGGCAGTCCAGGATGTGGTCCTGGTCTTTTTTGTAAAAGGGGTGGCCTGATGCCTCATGTTATTTACAGCGATGACGCCCCCCGTGCAGATCGGCTGTGTTGCTTTCCCTACAACAATGCCATACATCCTGATCTCCTCATTGACAGGAATGTCCCGGTCGGCCACTTTATGCTTTGACGGTACATCCTGCAGAATTGTAATTTCTTTACCAAGGTAAATTATTTTATCGCCAGCCCTTAGATCGGTCAGCGCAACCAAAACGTTGTCGGAAGGGTGTATTTTTAGAATTCTGTCGGACACAATAATAAAGGCATTATCTTGCACTATCGGTCAGTCAAGATAGGCAAAGTATCAGCAATCAGCACGCGATACAAATAAATTATACAGCAGCAAAACCTTGAAGAATCCATCCCTTCCTGCTCTCAGCACGCCGACGTCCTACCGTTGGACGATCTGCGCATTGTTGTTCTTTGCCACCACCATCAATTATCTCGACCGGCAGGTAATCGGTCTGATGAAAGATACCCTTGCTCTTGAATTTCAGTGGTCGGAAAAGGATTACAGCAACATCGTCATGGCGTTTTCTACCGCCTACGCAATCGGGTTGCTCGGGTTTGGCAGACTGGTGGACAAGATCGGGACAAAACTGGGATATACCCTTTCTGTTTTTGTCTGGAGTGTTTTTGCAATGGCCCACGCCCTGGCAAGAAGTACATTTGGCTTTGGTTTCGTGCGCGCCGGACTCGGGTTAGGGGAAGCCGGAAACTTCCCGGTCGCCATTAAATCGGTCGCCGAATGGTTTCCCAAAAGGGAAAGAGCTTTTGCTACCGGTATTTTTAACAGCGGGACGAACTCCGCTTCCATTTTTGGGCCTTTGTTGATAGCCTTGATTTACAATGCATGGGGCTGGAGGGCTACATTTTTGTGGACAGGCTTGCTGGGTTTTGTTTGGTTGATTTTTTGGCGGGTATACTATGACCTGCCGGAAAAGCAAAAACGGGCAAACCAGGCTGAGATAGACCTCATCCACAGCGACGAGGCTGTGACTGTCAACAATGAAGTGGCTGTTCCATGGAATAAGCTTCTTGTAACCCGCCAGGCATGGGCTTTCATACTCGGAAAATTCCTCACCGATCCGATCTGGTGGTTTTATTTGTTCTGGGTGCCTTCGTATTTTAATACCACCTACGGACTGAATCTAAGCACATCCGCCATCCATGTTTCCACAGTCTATACGGCGGCCGGGTTAGGCAGTGTTTTGGGAGGGTATTTGCCCGGTTGGTTAATAAAAAGGAAAGGATGGGAAGTTTTTAAGGCCAGGAAAATCTCCATGTTGTTGTATGCGGTGCTGGTGATACCCGTTATAAGCATCCGGTTCGCCTCCGGCATCTGGACGGCGGTGGCCCTGATCAGCCTTGCACTGGCGGCACACCAGGCATGGAGTGCGAATATCTTTACGACGGTCTCGGATATGTTTCCCCGCCGCGCGGTCAGTTCGGTCGTGGGCATTGGTGGGATGGCAGGGTCAGCGGGGGGAATTTTATTTCCGTTTATAATCGGCATCTTGCTCAACCATTATAAAGAACTGGGAAACATCACGCCCGGTTACAATATTGTTTTTGTCGTCTGCGGATGCGGTTACCTCATCGCCTGGATGGTCATGCATTTGCTTGCTCCGAAGATGGAACGAGTCAACCTTTAGTTTAAAATTTAAGATTTAAAATTTAAAATTGGGGGAACACTATGGTTGAAGACGATACTCCAATTTAAATTTTAAATCTTAAATTTTATGACCCGCAAGCAGCACGTTATCACTATCCTAATCCTTGGAGCGCTTGCCACCATCAGCCCGTTCTCAATCGATATGTACCTGCCCGGCTTCCCCGCCATTGCCGCCGATTTGCATACGTCCATTGCGCGCGTACAGCTGTCGCTCACCAGCTACCTGATCGGTATCGCTGTCGGGCAATTGTTGTATGGGCCGCTGCTTGACCGCTTTGGCCGCAAAACTCCCCTTTACTTCGGGCTGGCCGTCTATGTCCTGGCGTCGCTGGTGTGCGCCTTTACCAATTCAGTCGATGCCCTGATAGCCATGCGACTGCTGCAAGCCCTTGGGGGGTGTGCCGGCATCGTAGCCGCTCAAGCCCTGATACGCGATTTGTTTCCGGTAAACGAAATTGCACAGGCCTTTTCATCCATCACCCTCGTCATCGCGGTCTCCCCCATGATAGCACCTACCGTAGGGGGCTATGTTACGGCAGCGTTTGGCTGGCACTATGTTTTTATCATCCTGGCAGGCCTTACGGCCCTGATCCTGATCGCAGTTTATTTTGTCCTCCCCACGGGAAGAACGGCAGATACGTCCCTTTCTCTCCGGCCAGGAGCAGTGATGAAAAATTTTAATTCCGTCTTCTGGCATCCGCAATTCTTAGTGTATATGTTGACCGGAGGAATTGCTACGTCGGCCGGCTTCGCCTACATCGCCGGATCTTCGGAAGTGATGATCACCATACTTGGCTTTACCGAACAACAGTATGGGTGGATCTTTGCCTTCCTCGCCTTCGGCCTGATCGGGTCCACTCAACTCAACCACATTCTCCTCAAGCGATTTACAAGCCAGCAACTCATCCTGGCAGCGTTGGTGTACCAGACTGTGGTCGGCCTTGTGCTCGTGGTGGGAACCTGGTACCATTGGCTTAGTCCGCTTGGATTGATAGGATTGATGTTTGTTTTTCTCACTGGCCAGGGATTGACCAATCCCAACGCCACCGCGCTCACTCTCGCACCGTTCGTCCGTCATACAGGAAGTGCCGCCTCGTTGAACGGGTTTTTCAGGATGGCTATCGGCGGACTGGTCACCGGATTGGTAAGTCTGCTGCACAACAGTACGGCGATGCCTATGGTAGGGGTGATGGTGGGGTGCGCCGTCGTTGGCCTGATCGTTCTCCTTATTGGAAATAGTGTTGTACGATTTCAGGCGAGTAAGAAAGTGGAAGAAGAGGACTCCGTACTACTTTAGGATTTCAGGTTTCCAAGTTCTGGAGTTTTTGATTCTCAACTCCTCTCTTCTCAACTCCTCTCTTCTCAATCAGGTAATTGAAAAGTTGACAACTCCCGATAGGGATCGGGAATTGTCAACTGGTATTTATCCCTTTTTATTTTTGTGCTGAACTGCCCGTTGTTACGGAGTTGGATACAATTGAATAAAATAACGGCTTGCCTTCCTGTCCGTCTTTGCCGTCGGCGCCGGGTTTTCCGATGACGCCAAATTTTGAATCCCGTTCTGAAGATCCTGCGCCCCGAAGACCTCCTTTGCCACCTTCGCCTCCCAGACCGCGATATCCACCACGGTTATTGAGATTAATGCTTGTCATCAGCTCTGAACTGGCGGGACTTTCTGCGCGAAGAGTCAGTACACCACCTTTTCCGCCATTGCCACCGTTACCGCCGCTGCCGCCGTTACCGCCATTGCAGGCACAATGAATGGTCGACTTGCTTCCGTGGCTTCCTTTTCCTCCGTTTCCACCATCCCTTCCTGTTCCTCCGATGAGGGTAATGCCTAGCATCGCCTTTAACTCTAACTGAACGACATCGAGAATAAAGTCCTTGCCTTGTTCACCATCCGGTGCAGGCTTTCCGGGTTCACCCTCCAGGCCGTTCTTGCACAACCCGACCGGATTAGTAGCCACTCTTCCACTCTTTCCCGGGGCTCCGGGCAAGCCATCGCCGATGATGAAGCAGCCCTGTCCAACGCTCATTCTGCGCACTTTGATATAGCTCTTTGCAGACTTGCTCAAAATAATTTTTGAAGAATCATGCATGATCAGTTCGCCCAGGACCAACGTATCTTCGGGCATTTGAAAAACTCCTTTTGCGGGGATCTCCAAAACACCTTTGCCGGCTTGGGCAAAGGACGCCTGGATGCCGATCGACATCACCGACAGGCTCGTGAATAGAAGGTAAATGGCAGGGTGAGAGGGAGTACATCGTTTCTTACTGATTTCTTTTTTAACGCAGGTCCATTTCATGGTTTTTATTGGGGGTTTTTGTATGTCCAAAAGTAGTTCCGTGGTAAAAACGGCGCTGTTCTGATCGTGCAGTATCCTTTCTGATGTAAGATTTTGCAGACCTATTCCTCACTCCCGGATCCCTCATCATTTTCATTGATAATTACCCAATAATTACCCCAAAAATGACCTACCGCTCAACCATTTTACATACATTTACGTAATTAATAAAAAACGGAATGAAAGGCACCAACCTGGGAGAATTTGAAGAACTGGTTTTGTTGACTATTGCCGCATTAGTCAATGAAGCGTATAGCGTCGCCATCTGCGATGAACTTGAAAAGTACACCGGCCGGTCGGCTAAACTGGGTGTTGTTCACACGGTCCTGCACCGGCTGGAGGAAAAAGGACTTGTCAAAAGCAAGCTGGGAGAGGCAACGAATGTCCGCGGCGGCAAGAGAAAGCGGTACTACCTGGTGACCAACACCGGAAAAGCAACTCTGCTCAAGGCGAAAGAACTTCGGGATCGCCTATGGAATGTAATTCCTGAATTTGCCCTCAAGCGGATATGAAGAAAAAATCAACCCCGCCGGAGTGGGCCCGGCGATTCCTGTCCTGGTATTGTCGCCCTGAACTGCTGGAAGATCTGCAGGGCGACTTAAATGAATATTTTGATCGCAACCTCAAAACGAAAGGACCCCGGCGGTCGCGTTTTATTTACATCCTCGATGTCTTTAAATTTTTCAGATCCTACACAATACGAAAACCGAAATTCCTCGACCTCTTTATCCAATGGATTATGATCGGCAGCTACATTAAAACTTCCGGGCGTAGTATCGTCCGCAATAAATTGTTCTCCTTCATCAACATTATAGGCATGGCGGTCAGCATGTCGGTGGGATTGCTGATGATCGCGTTTATCTCTGATTTACTTGACTATGACAACTTCCATGAAAAGAAAGACCGGATTTATCGCGTCATCACGGCAGATCAACGACGCGATCAACCCCTTATGAACCTGGCATCGACCTCTGTGAAGGGAGGAAAGGAGATCCGGGAGTCGGTAGCCGGTCTGGAAGAACTGACTCTTCTCCGTAACGGGTTTGGCGGTGATGCTGCCTTCGGCGAAACGATTCTGCCAGTGGGTGGGCTATGGGCTGATCCGTCCTTCTTCAAGGTATTTACTTTTCCCCTGGTGCAAGGCGATCCTGTCACAGCATTAAAAGAGCCCTATTCATTAGTGCTGACGGAAAAATCAGCCGCTAAACTTTTTGGAACAACGAACGCCCTGGGCAAATCGGTCACACTTGACACATCACATTATGTCGTTACCGGCATCATGAAAGATATTCCCAAACTTTCTCACATTCGATTCGAAGCCCTTGGTTCTTTCTCGACGTTGGAGCTAAAGAAACCAAATGACGATGGAGGGTTTCTGAATTGGGAAAGCATTTATTCAAACTATGTTTATGTCCTCCTCCCCGAAAACGGCACGCTGGAAAGCGTTCAAATCGCCCTGGATAAGGTGAGTGCAACAGAAAATGCAGCCATTCAAAACAGGAAAATCACTCTATCCCTTCAACCGCTGAAAGATATTGCGCTGGGGAGGCACCTGACCAATCAAATCGGCACTGCCATGCTGCCGCTTGTCGTCTGGATATTGGGAGGCTTGGCGTTCATGGTCATTCTCTCCGCTTGTTTTAATTATACCAATCTCTCTATCGCGCGTTCATTGCGGCGTTCGCGTGAAGTCGGTATTCGCAAAGTTATTGGCGCCGTCAAAAGTCACATCCTGGGGCAGTTTATTTCGGAATCGGTAATCATCGCCTTACTCGCCCTGGCCTTTTCATTCCTGTTGTTTTTGTTTTTGCGAATTCAGTTTGTCTCGCTCCACCGGTTTGTGGACGACCTTGTTTCGCTTGAACTGTCGCCCAAATTGATCTCTTATTTTATAGCCTTCGCCCTGGTGGTCGGTGTGGGGGCCGGGTTTATTCCTGCCTTGTTCTTCTCACGGATCAATGCGATCAGGGTTTTGAAAGATGCGTCGTCGCTCCAGCTCTTTCGCCGTGTGACCCTGCGCAAGGCGTTGATCGTTCTCCAATACTCCTTCTCCCTCATGTTCATTACTGCAACATTGATCGGCTACAACCAATACAAGGGCTTTCTCACCTTCGACCTGGGCTTTACCACAGAAAATATCCTCAATCTAAGACTCAACGGCACCAACGGTGATCTTGTTGTAAAAGAATTGTCCGAGCTACCGGAGGTAAAGGAGATTTCGAGATCGCTCATCGTCACCAGCCTGGGGAGTGCTATTGGCTCGAGTATGAAATACAAAAGGATGGATGACTCGGCTTCTGTGTGGGAAAACCATGTTGATGAACACTATTTACCTCTGCATCAACACGTTTTCCTGGCCGGCAGAAACTTTAATCCAAAACCGGAACAGGCGGAAGAAACGGAAGCGATTGTGAACGAACAGCTCCTTCAGCGTTTCGATATCGGCGAACGGGATCCGCAGAAGGCATTGGCTGAGGTCATTACGATAGACAAGAAGAAATTAACCATTGTAGGCGTGCTCAAGGATTTTCATTACGAGACCGTAGAGGAGGGCATCAAACCCATGGTGTTCCGGAACACGACCGATAAGACTTCCGGTTACATCAACGTTAAAGTTTTTTCAACGGATTGGTCCTCAACACGGGCAGCCATTGAAAAAGCCTGGCGGAAGGTTGATAAAGTCCATCCTCTTGATGCCACGTTCTACGACGAGCAACTAGAACAAGCGTACAGCCAATTCTCCGTAATGATCAAGGTCATTGGCTTTCTCGCTTTTCTTGCTGTCAGCATTGCCTCTATGGGCTTGTTTGGAATGGTGGTCTTTACCACGGAAACGAGGTTAAAAGAGATCAGCATCCGGAAAGTATTGGGTGCTTCGGAGTGGATTTTGATCTTGCTGCTAAGCAGGGGCTTTCTTTTTCTTCTCACGCTCGCCTCATTGGTGGCTATTCCCGCGACCTATCTATTCTTCAACAACGTCGTGCTGAACAACTTCGCCTACCACGTACCGATCGGGATAACCGAACTGCTGGCCGGGGTGACGGTGGTCATGGTCGTTGCTATTGTCATGATCGGCTCCCAGACCTTGAAAGTGGCAAGGTCCAATCCGGCAGAGGTTTTGAAAAATGAATAGTCACCTCATCCTTGCCCCTCTGCGGTGAAAAATTCTAAACCGCGGAGACGCAAAGTAGGCGCAGAGGCAAAAGATAATTTGGTTTGCCCTTTCAAACAATACCTTTTTAGTCACCCCCGCCGGGGATGAGGTGAACCAACTGCCAATAACCCATAAGAAAATTAGAGATCCCCCTTTTCAATCGCCCGGGTAATGGAATTGCAGACATTATCCAGCTTGTCAGCGGATTTCTCAAGGTGTTCCAGGTAAATTTTTACTTCCGGTTTCAGGGTGACGGTACGCATGAGATTGATCAGTCCCAGAATGCTGGCCACCGGAGCGCGTAGTTCGTGGGCGCTGATAAAAGCATACTCTTCCAGGGATTTGTTTTTTTTCTCCAACTCCCGGGTTCGTGCCTTCACCAGCATTTCCAGATTCTCGTTAATGCCCTTGATCTCTTCTGTCTGAGCATGAATCTCTTCATTCTGGACCAGTATCTCTTCCGTTTTCCTTTGAATCTCCAGGGTCCGTTGCCTTACTTTGGCCTCTAATATCCGCTTGTCGTCGCGGAGCCTCCGCTCGCGGTATTGAATAAAGCTATACCCCGAAAAAATAAGGACGACAATACATACTCCATAGAACCAGGCCGTCCGCCAAAACGGTGGCGAAATAACGAACTGAACCGTAGCCACTTTCGCGTCCTCGAAATCGACCGATTCAGATACTTTCAGTTGAAAGGTATACGTTCCCGGCGGCAGACTGGAATAGGTAACGGAATGATCGCGCCGGTCAATCCATTCCCGGTCATAATTTTCGAGCTTATACTGGAAGTTGAGATTTTCCGGATCCTGAAACCACAGCCCGGAATAGCCAATGGTAATATTATTCTCATCATAACTTAACCGCGGACGCTGCGAAAAATCGATGGGTTGGTCAAAGACGGTGAGACTGCTGATGACGGGTTGAGGCGACGTAACCCCTTCGTGAACCCTATCCGAATATTTGATGATCCCTCCGTCTGTTCCGAAGAAAATGTGGCCACGGTCATCTTTTGCTACGGCGTTGAGGTTTGCTTTTTTGTTGTGAATCCCCACTTCGTCGGCCAGGAACCGGACCTTATTTTTTTTGATGTCCACCTTATCGATGCCCAAATCATGCATCACGATCAGGTTGCCAAACTGATCCGAAGTAAAGCCATTGACGATATTGTCCCGCAAGGGAGTTTCGCTTTCAACCGGCTGAAACGTGTCCCCGGCAAGACGGTAGAGGCCATCGGCCTGGGCGTTTACCCAAATCCGGTGATCCCGGTCTTCGGCGAACCCATAAACCACTTTCGAGTTTAATCCCTTTTCGAAATGATGAAAACCGTCTTTATCCAACCGGTCCACTCCCTTCCCGTCGGTTGCAAACCACACCCGGTCCTGGCTGTCGATAAATACCTGATAGATAAAATCGGTGCTTAACCCGTCCTTACTCGAATAGTTTTTTATGGTTAATTTTTCCTTGTCAATCCTGATCTGAGTCCCCCCTCCCAGGGTAGCAAGCCACACCAGGTTGCCCTTGCCTGTGATGTTTAAAACATTTCCATTTCTAAGCTCCCGTCTGAGGTACGTGAACTTACCCGTCAGCGGATTGATCCGGATAGCTCCCTCTCCGTACAATCCCGCCCAAACATACCCGGCGGAGTCAACAAACAAACTAATGACAGTATTAAACTGAAACGGAGTTCGGACGAGTTGTTGTTCGATAGTGACTCTTCCATTTTCATCAACGTGGCGCTTGAACAGTCCCTCACTATTGGAAAACCAAACGTTGCCTTGATGATCGACCGCCAGGGAGACAATATTGGCATCTTTGGAGGGGTCCGCTATTTCAATGTATTCCAGTTGGTCACCCAGTGTGCGCATCACCCCTATCTTCGAGCCGGCCCAGATGTTTCCTTCCTGGTCCCGCAATAAAGTAGTAATGGATGCAAATCCCTGACCCGTCGTTGCATTGTAGAACTTTAAATGATCTGCTTGCCGCTCATATACCATCAGTCCGTTTTGCTGGGAGGAAATCCAAATTTGGTTTTCATTCATTACAAAATCCGTAACGGCTCCATAGTCCCATCTGCCCCTGGTCATCGGTTTGTATTTACGGGTTGCCGGATCGTACTGGATGACACCGGCGTCTTCGGTTCCCATCCACATTGTATCGCCTGCGCCCACCACCAGTTTTTTGACAATGTTATCCGGGAGTCCATGATGATCGTCCAGCACGGTCAGACTGACTTTTGAATCCGCTAACGTGCAGACGGCCACGCCACCGTCGGTTCCCGCCCATACGTTTCCGTGACGGTCTTCCTCGATATCATAAACAAAGAGGTCGGGCATCCCCTCTTGCTCATCGAGTCTGTACACCCTGCCCTGGGTGAAATAGTACAAGCCATCGTTCAATGTAGAAAACCATAGGTTTCCTTTTTGGTCAAATAGAATGTCAGATATCTCGTGAGCGGCAGAACCTTCCGGTGGTTCAAATGCGTGGAATTGATTTTTTTCAAAAAACGCCAGCTTCCCGTTTTTGTGACCCGTCCAGATTCGCCCCAGAGAATCCTCGGCCAGGGCGGTAACATTTTCATCCGGTAAGTTGTCGAAAACATGGAACTGCCGATACGTAATTCCATCAAACTTGAAAAGGCCCCTGTTGGTGCCCAACCAGATCAGGCCGGTTTTATCCTGAAAGATGACATTCACCTGAACCGGTTCATTTTTTTTAAGCAAGTAATACTTTTGAAAGAACGGGACCTGTCCCATCGCAGTTTGCAGCAACAGAAAGGTAAAGAAGAATATCCCGGCAGCTTTCCTCATAATGAAATCACTTTTGGTGCACCAGGGAAGATTTGAAATGCACCTCTATTTCTGTTGCTATCTTTTGACTGACAATTTTGGGGATCGTGATAATGTGATCGGTCAGCGGTACGATGAAGTCAGATTCGATCACGAGATGGCCATTCCTGATGGTCAGCTTACTTTTGATAATTCGCGATTGTTTCTGCCCGTGGATGTCCAGGTCGCCCTTTGCTCGAACCTCGTAGGTGCTGTCCTTTGTAAAATCAATTTGCTCAATAATCTTGCCTGAAAAAGTAGCCTTTGGATACTTTTCACTTTCCATGTAGTTTTCGTTGAAGTGCTGCCGCTGCAGCTCACTGTTAAAGCCCCGGAAGGTTGAAATGTTGACCAGAAAAGCAAACTGGTTATTAGCAGGATCAATCAGACCCGTAACCTTATCCGAAGCGGCCTTTATCATTTCCAGCGAGGCATTGGAAGAAAAGCTTATTTCCCCCTTATCAACAATAAATCGTTGTGCCTGAAGGCCGAAGTTCCAGGAAACCAAAATCATAACAAACCAGCCTCTTGCGATAGTAGTGCGAATATGTGTCATTCTTTACCGAATTGGCGGTTCCGCATGATGGTCGTTAAAGCGTTAGGTTATTTAAAAGCCATTAGGTCATAAAGTTAATGAAATCTTTGATTGCATGACGAAGGGGGGGTACGGGTTACCGGTCGGACCTTTTCAAAAACATATAAAACCACCTGCAACCTGGAACCGGTGACTGGTCGCTGTACTCGACGGTTTTATAGTATCATAACCGACACCACTTCCAAGGTGTAAAACCCGGCAACCGGCACCCATTTCATTTCATGCTAATTGAAACTTCTTGCTTCCATTTTCGTAAACCTTTAGCGATATTGTTATGTTTTGATACTGGATCGGTAAGTCTTTCCCCTACAACGTTTGCACAGGAAGAGATTATTTGGCAATTCGTTGAAAATGCAGAATATTCTTTCCGATCATGCGGTTTGAGTTTAAATGAAGTTTTTTAAAGATGGCTTGGCACACAGTTTATATTACAGGTAATTCGGATTTTCGTACGGAAGTAAGAAAAAAGTTGGAGTACGCCGATCCGCGTTTCATGGTTGGATACATTGAAAATTCTTCCGAGTTGGATACGCACGATCTCTATTGGCTGGACGGACGCAATAACATGCGGGCATTCAAGGATGCCATTGGCGCCAAACTGATCTGGAAGTACCGGCTCCGGTTTTTCAACAGCCTCGAAGCTTTCCTTGAGTACGAAGATTCCAAAAACAAGGCCGAGGAGTTTACACCAGAAGAACTAAAGAGGATAGCGGACATGCATGCGATGGAGGATAAGCTCGGGTAGAAAATTGTCCCGCAGATCCGAAAATTGTTTCCCGCAGATCGAAGAATTATTTCCCGCAGATCGCGCAGATTTTCGCAGAGTCTATTTTGGCTGAGTTGAGGCTCGACTTTTTTAAATTAGCAACAAAGAAAGGAATAGCCTACTCAGAGTCGCATGGGGCAAGAACGAGCTGTCGTTGATTGTCCAGGGATTTAAAAATATTTTTTTAGATCTAATTGCTTCTGTTTTTGGACATTGACCTTTTTGCATTCATCCGCGAAAATCTGCGAGATCTGCGGGAAACAATTTCATCCATTCACGTGTACGCTCCGCCAATACCGGGATCAGATCCTTCTTCCCGGATTTGAACGAATGGTCTGCTCCTTCCAGTGTTGATAACGTGGCGGTAGGAAGTACTTCGCATGTTTTTTCCAGCAGGGACATCTCTGCCATTTTATCGCGCGTCCCTTGAAGGAAAAGCATGGGGATAGCGATGCTCTTCAGATGCTCGGCTCTTTCCGTCGAGGGGATGCCGAGGGGATGTAATGGAAATCCATAAAAAACAATCCCCCTGACGAACGAAGGACCTTCCTTCGCCAACCACTGCGAGGTCATTCGCCCTCCAAATGATTTTCCCCCGGCAAACAAAGGAAGGTCGGGAAAGAGCTCACGGGTTTTGAGAATCACCATCCCAACGGTCTTGCCGGCAATGGCCGGCGGATCCGGACGGCCTTTTTTATTCTCCATGTAGGGAAAGTTATAGCGGACCGTGGCAATCGAATGAAGGGAAAGCGCGCTGGCCAGCGCGGTCATGAAAGGATGATTCATCCCCGCTCCTGCCCCGTGAGCAAGCACCAGCACCGCCACCGGGTCGTTCGGTTCTGTTATGGACGCCGATACGCCCCCGATTTTTTCCGAAATCTGAATCGTCATTGGATCGTAGTTGTCAGTCTTGAATAAAAGGCACTTTTGCGTTCATGAATTTTCTCTGACGAATTTTATCTTTCAACGTTTTAAAGGAATCATAGGGCGCCTGGGCGGACACCAGATTTACCATCCAGGCGGGGACCGAACCGCCCGGATCAATCTGGATGAAGTATTCTACTTTCAAACGGGAAGAAGAAAGAGGAATAACGGTCCACGTTGCGAATGACATGGGCACCCTGATGAGATGATCATTTCCGGGTGCCCATTTAGGAACTCCCATGGCTGTAATCGTCATTACTTTGGTTATTGAATCCTGTGAAACCTGCAGATCAACGATCATATCACGGTTGCCCGCGGGCCAGGGCGCAGCAATTTCCGTATAGTAGATGACTTCCTGTTCATTTATTTTCTGAAGGAGGGTTGCCCGGATCGTGTTGTATTGCCAGTCACAGTAATTGTTTATGTCCAGGACAAACGCAGCCAATTGCGACAGCCGGGCATCGACCGTAAAGGTTGCTTTAATCGATTTGAATTTCAAATGCGCTGAAGCGCAGGTATACACTTTTATGCTGTCCTTGTCCTTTTTGAGAACACAATCACGTTGACCCCAAACGGCATAGCAAGAGAAGAGGATCAATGCGAAGGTACAGAGGAAACGGCGCTGTGATGGGAAGGATTGCAATGGTGTCGGGTATGTTGCCTTAAAGATAATTGGTGGCATTCTGTTTACAAATCTGAGTCCTTAGCCTTGAGTCCTTAGTCTTCATTTAGAGACAACAAGTGAGTAAGCAAGAACTACTCAGGACTAAGGACCAGGGACTCAAGACTAAGGACTCAGGACTATGGACTCAGGACTAATTTTCGTACCTTTGCCCCTCATTTTGAAGACCCATGATTTCAGCAAATAACATCTCTTTGCGGTTCGGCAAACGCATCCTGTTCGACAATGTTAACATTAAGTTTACAGGCGGTAATTGCTATGGTGTCATTGGTGCCAATGGCGCGGGTAAATCCACTTTTCTCAGGATTCTCTCCGGCGATATCGATCCTAATTCGGGCTTTGTCTCGGTCGAACCGGGCAAACGGGTAGCCGTATTGCGCCAAAATCACTATGCCTTTGATGAGGTGACTGTACTGGATACAGTGATGATGGGCCATGCCCGCCTTTGGAAGGTCATGCATGAAAAGGACGCCCTCTATGCCAAGGCAGAGTTTTCAGAAGAAGATGGCTTGCGCGCTTCCGACCTGGAGTCAGAATTTGCCGAGATGAATGGCTGGACAGCCGCTTCCGATGCAGCCGCTTTACTCAGCGGACTGGGGATTGAAGAAACGCATCATTACCGGTTAATGAAAGAAATCAGCGGAAACCAAAAAGTGCGGGTCTTGCTGGCGCAAGCCATTTTTGGAAATCCCGATATTCTTATTCTGGACGAACCTACCAACGACCTGGACATTCACACCGTCAGTTGGCTGGAAAATTTCCTGCTGGACTTCAAGAACACTGTGATTGTGGTGTCCCACGACCGTCACTTTCTGGATACAGTGTGTACGCACATTGCTGATATCGATTATAGCGTCATCCGCCTTTTCACCGGCAACTACTCGTTCTGGTATCAATCGAGTCAATTGGCCCTAAGCCAGCGCTCCGCTGCCAATAAGAAGGCGGAAGATAAAAGGAAAGAGCTGCAGGAATTTATCATGCGCTTCAGTGCCAATGCCTCCAAGTCCCGCCAGGCCACCAGCAGAAGGAAGCTTTTGGAAAAGATTACGCTGGATGATATCCAACCCTCCAACCGGCGTTACCCTGCAATCATCTTCCAGCAAAAAAGAACAGCCGGCGATCAGATCCTGCATATTGAAAACCTCCGCGCTTCCGTTGAAGGAAGGATCCTCTTCAAGGACCTCGATGTGTATATTAACAAAGGGGATAAGATCGCCATTTTGAGCCAGGACAGCCTGGCCATCACGTCTCTCCTCCGGATCCTGGCGGGCGAAATGACACCGGAAGCTGGCGAATTCAAATTCGGTCAAACGATCACTACAGCCTATTTGCCGAGTAATAACGAGGCCTATTTTCAATCCGACGATAATCTCATCGATTGGCTGCGGCAATTTTCTGAAGAAGATAAGGATGAAGTATATATCCGCGGCTTTCTGGGGAAGATGTTATTTTCCGGAGAAGAGGTCTTCAAGAAATGCAGTGTGCTGTCGGGAGGCGAAAAAGTGCGCTGCATGGTCTCCCGTGCGATGCTCGCCGGCGCCAATGTGCTGCTGCTGGACGAGCCCACGAATCACCTCGACCTGGAGTCCATTACCGCCTTCAACAATGCGTTGAAAGATTTTCCCGGCACGGTGCTCTTTACTTCACACGATCATGAATTTATCCAAACCGTAGCCAACCGGATCATTGAAATTACCCCCAATGGCTTTATCGACAAAGTCATGACTTTTGATGAATTCATTTCCAGTGAAAAAGTGATTGAACAGAAATCAGCGCTTTACGCGTAGGGTCCAGCATCATCTCTCGAAGAGGACGATGAACTTTGAGCCCTGAAATGTGTTATTAGTTGTAGATACAACAATTACACAATGAGTGGACTAAGTGCGTTCAGGAAATTTACGGACGGTTTACCAAAAGAGGAGAAACGGATGCCCGTTTTATTTATCGGACACGGGTCGCCGATGAATGGAATAGAAGACAATGAATTTAGTCAACGCTGGGAGAAAATGGCAACCGAGATCCCAACGCCAAAAGCCGTGCTCGTTGTGTCAGCCCATTGGTTTACCCGGGGGACGCACATCACGGCCATGGAACACCCCGAAACCATTCATGATTTTGGCGGATTCCCGAAAGCATTGTTCGATGTTCGCTATCCGGCCCCCGGCGATCCAAAACTCGCCAAAGAAACAGCCGCAATGGTCCACTCGACCACCGTCAACCCGACCCATGATTGGGGACTCGACCATGGTACATGGACTGTCGTGCGCCACATGTACCCCGAGGCTGCCATTCCAGTATTGCAATTAAGCATCGATTATAGCAAAGGCCCGCGCCATCATTATGAATTAGCTAAAGAATTGGAAGGCCTTCGCAAAAAAGGCGTACTCATCATCGGCAGTGGAAATATGGTGCACAACCTTGGCCTGGTGTCGTGGGACATGATCAAAGGCGGAGGATACGATTGGGCGAATGAGATGAATGACAAATTCAAAACCCTGATCCTGAGCAATGATCATTCCTCCCTGATCGAATATGAGCGATTGGGAAAAGAAGCCATGCTGGCCATTCCTACACCCGAGCATTATTTGCCTCTACTCTATACATTGGCATTAAAAGACAAAGACGAAGCCGTAACGTTTTTCAATGACAAGGCCATCGGTGGATCACTCACCATGACTTCGGTGAAAATTGCTGATTGAGAAGTGAGAAGTTGAGAGGCGAGGAGTTGAGAAGTGAGAAGTTGAGAAGTGAGAAGTTGAGAAGTGAGAAGTTGAGGAGCAAGGAGTTGATAATCCAAAACTAAAAAGGGAATCGTCCGAAAATTTAACAGATCGCATGGCGTCCAAAAACGTTGGCCACTAAACTTCATGCACTCACTTTACTATTTGACCCGGAACCAGTCCGAAGGACTCCGGATTTCTTCGGAGAAACCTGTACCTTGTCCGAAGGACTCCGGACTCCTTCGGAGAACCTGATCGAGAATTTGAGGAGCAAGGAGTTGAGAATCCTTCACTTTAACATTTGAACCCGGAGCTTGTAAACTGAAACCCTTCTATGCATAACATCAATCAACGTGTAGCCATTATCGGAGGACTTCGAATTCCGTTCGTCAAGTCCTTTAAAGAATATGCCCGCACGACTAACCAGGAAATGCTCACTGCTACGGTTCAGGCCATCGTAAGAAAATACAACCTTTCCGGGAAGCGACTTGGGGATGTAGCCCTGGGGGCGGTAATGAAAAGTTCCCTGGATTGGAATATGTCGCGCGAGGTGGTGTTGGGCACCGACCTGGATCCGCGTACGCCTGCTTTTAATGTTCAGAAGGCTTGTGGCACCAGCCTGGAAACGATCAATCTGATTGGCTTAAAGATTGCGGCAGGACAAATCGAAGCCGGTATCGCTGGAGGCAGCGACACCAACAGCGATCTCCCGGTGATGGTCAAGCGCGCACTCGCCTGGAAGTTGATTGACATTAATAATACAAAGAACCCAGGAGATCGCCTTCTCAAATTCCTCAAAATCGGATTGCGCGACCTGGCCCCGGTTTTTCCCGATATCGTGGAACCGCGTACCGGCAAGTCGATGGGGCAGCATACGGAAATCATGGTAAAGGAATGGAACATCAGTCGGGGGGAGCAGGACCAACTTGCCCTGGAAAGCCATCAAAAAGCTTCGAAAGCATATCAAGAGGGCTTTTATGACGACCTGATCGTACCATTCAAAAATGCATCGCGTGATACAATCGTCCGCGGCGATACCAGTCTGGAGAAACTCAGCCACCTGAAACCGGCGTTTGATAAGAGTGGCAAGGGCACACTCACCGCCGGCAACAGTACCATTTTCACGGATGGAGCCAGCGCCGTCCTCCTCGCGTCTGAAAGCTTTGCGCGCCAAAACCAGTTGGACATACAGTCCTATCTGATCGATGTAGAATCGGCAGCAGTGGATTACGTGCATGGGGCCGGACTCCTGATGGCGCCGACAGTAGCCGTGGCCCGCCTGCTTGAGCGCAATCGCCTGACATTACAAGATTTTGATTTTTACGAAATACACGAAGCGTTCGCCGGCCAGGTATTGTGCACATTGAAAGCCTGGGAGAGTGAAGCGTATTGCAAGAAAGAACTGGGGCTGGGCAAGGCTATGGGGTCTATCGACCGTACGAAGATGAATATAAAAGGAGGGAGCGTTGCTCTGGGCCATCCCTTTGGAGCAACCGGGTCGCGCATCGTTGCAGGGCTGTCCAAACTGCTCCTTAAAAAAGGAAACGGCAGGGGCTTGGTTTCCATTTGTACGGCAGGAGGCATGGGGGTAGCGGCAATCCTGGAGCGCTAAATCAATCGCTCCGAATTCGCCTTCGCAATCGCCTCGGATTTACATTTTACCTGCAGTTTGGAGTAGATATTCTTAATGTGGGTCTTCGAGGTTTCCTTGGAAATGAAAAGTTCCTCCGATATCTGCGTATAGGTTTTACCTTCGGCAATCAAGGACAAAATTTCCGTCTCGCGACGGGTCAGCGGGCTGTTAAGGTTGACGTGAAAGTTATCGATCACCATCCTGGCAATCTTACTGCTCATGGGTGCCCCTCCCCTGACGATTTCTTCGAGGGCGGCCAGCAGCTCCTGGTAGTTGGCACTTTTTGTAATGTACCCGGAGGCGCCAGACTTTAACGCTTCAAACACCAATTCACTGTCTTCGTATACGGAGACCATCACGATCTCGGTACCGGGGCTTTTTTCTTTTATGATTTTTGTGCCCTGGATCCCGTTCATGCCGCCCGGCAGTCCAATATCCATCAGCACGATCTCCGGCTTGTCCGGCACGAGGTGTTTGATGGCCGCTTCACAGCTATTGTATGTATTGATCACAACAAAATTCTGAGAGCTGTTGACGATCACCTGGAAGCTGTGCCGGATTTCAGGATCATCTTCGATGATCAAAACTCTTTTCTTTGCGGAGAGGGCCATAGTTTTGTGGTTTTGGTTTTAGAGAAAATGATTCGAATGACCGTACCCAGGTCGGGCTCGGTTTGAATATGCAAGGTAGAATCCATGCGATCGGCCCTGGCCTGCATATTTTTAATGCCGTTGCGTTCTACCGTCTCGGGAATAAATCCGATCCCGTCGTCTTCCAGTTTCATCTCGTACTCATTATCATTCTGGCGCAAGGTAAACGATACGTTTGCTGCCCGGGAGTGATTGAACGCATTCGTCATCGCCTCTTTTATAATGAGATTGACTTCGCGGCTAAAGCCATACGGGATCCGGACCATTTCTTTCACTTCGTTGAAAGCGCGGAAATGAATTTGCTTTTCTTCGAATAACTTTTCGCCGAAATCACGAATGTGGATAAACACGATGGAAAGTTCATCATTTCCCGGGTCAATACTCCAAATGAAGTCCCGCGTGCCGGTATATAAGTATTTCGCAGAGTCCTCCACCTTATCATACAATTCCCGGGCATGCCCATTGCCGCTGAGCTTGATCAGGCTGATGTAATTAATGATGCGGGTAAGCTGGTTGCCCATTTCATCATGGAAATCGCGGGCAATTACTTTGCGCAAGCTGTCCTGTTCACGCAGCCGGATGCGTTCGACCTCCAACTTTTTCTCGACGTTGCGACGTACGTTCAGGTACACAACAAGAATCGTCAGACCGATCCCTATGATAAGGGTTCCGGCAATAAATGCCGCTTGCTTGTAGAACGGTGTCTGGATGACGAAGGGGTATCGCAGCGGCACAGCATCCCACCTGCCCCGGTTGTTGGTGGCAAGAATATTCAGCACATAATCGCCCGGGGGCAGGTTCCCATACGTGACTTGGCCCTGGGGAGAAGGCTGCGACCATGCCTTGTCAAAGTTTTCAAGAAAATATTTGTACTTGATCGAATTGGGATAGCGCTTCTCCACCCGGTTGAATCGAAAGGTAATGTGGTTCTTGTCAGGCGCAAGAGAAGGACGGTAGGGTATCTTGAAAAAACTATAACTGCTGTCGGCATAGTTACGGCTCGGGAATTCACCATAAAATAATTCGACGTCGGTCAAATGCAAATCATACGTAGTGAGCGTCGGGTTGGCCAGATCATTATACTGGTAAACCCCGTCAATCAAACCAAAGTATTTCTCGTCGCCAAGATAGAAGGCGTCCTGATTGGTTTCCAGTCCGGTCAATCCGTTTTCATTCCCATAGTGAATACTTTCAATGATCTCCAATTGACGGTTGAGCCTGATCCGCGTAATTCCCTTCTCCGTACCGATCCATACTTCCTTATTCTTATCTTGTGCTACGAAATAGATGAAATTAGAAAGGAGTCCGTCTTTGGTAGTCAGTAATCTGTGTTTTCCGGATGCCGGGTCTAACATAACGATGCCTGCTCCTGTCGTACCCAGCATCAGCAGGGAGTCATTATAGCTGTGAATGGAAATAATGGAGGTGTTGACCAATTCGGGCACCCGGATTTCACTGACCTTGTTGGCATGGATCACATTGAGTCCAAAATCCGAGCCGACATAGAGCGATTTATTTTTCTGAACATAGCGTATGGCGGTGGCTGTCCGGCTCAGGAGTCCATCCTCCGTGGAGAAGTTCTTAAATTTATCACCATCGAAATAATTAATACCGGCACCGTTTGTGCCACACCAAACGCCACCCCTCTCGTCAAAATCCAAATTCAGGACATACTGACTTGACAAGCCGTCCTCCCGTTTGTACCAAAGAAAATCATCTTTGGCTTCGCGGTAATGGCCCAGGCCGTTGGACGAGGCGACCCAAAGTTCGCCCTTCGGACTAGCTTTGATACCGAACACGGCCGATTCTCTTTTGTCGCCCAACCGGTACATTTTGATTTTGCCTTTGCGGATTTTCCACAACCCTTTCGTTGTGGACGCAATCCAGGTTGCGCCCGACGCATCCTTTTCAATTCCCATTACCGACTTAAGCTTCCTGGAGCTACAGCGCTCGAAGTCATTGCTGGAGTATTTGTAAAGTCCATTCTCCGATCCCACCCAGGTATTGCTTTGGGCGTCAAATAAGATCTGATTCACCATCACGTCCTTGAATATCGTATCTACCTTGGTCAATCCCTGGTCTTCCCGTTCCCGGAAAAATGTATTCTGTTCTCTCGTCCAAAACGTACTGTTCAATGAATCATAGGCAACCAGGTGGTGCCGGATGGGCAACGTAAAGGAGTGAAACGACCCATGGAACGTGTCCAGCGAAAAAAAACCACTGTCGGTATCGAGGATCAAATCCCGTTTATAATTGAGCATGTTATACACTTTGCTAAACCGTTTTTTATGGGAGATGATCGTTCTTTTTCCCGATGGCGAAATGGCCAGAAAGCTACTGTCGTTGAGATAAAATAAAACATCGCGGTTAGGCGACCGGAGTGCTGAGAAAATCGCCTTGCCTTCAGCAATAGGCTTGCTCCAGTAAAAGACGGAGTCATCCTGAATTTTTCCGATGACACCCTGGTTGTTGGAGAGGATGACGATAGAATCCTGCAGCTCAGTGATCCTCCGTATTCGTTTCAGGGAACCGGATTGATTGGGGACCTGAAACTTGCGGAAGGTAACGCCGTCGAATTTTGTGATGCTGCGGGGATGAACGATCCACAGGTTGCGGTGCTGATCGATCATCAGGGACGTGATGGAATTACTGGCAAGGCCGTCCAGGGTATTGTACACTTTGAAGTCGCGGCCATCGAAACGGGCTAACCCGCCATGGGTACCGATCCACAAATACCCCTGTTTGTCTTCAATGATTACATTGACCTGGGATTGGGGGAGACCATCGGCGACAGTGTACTGCCTCAGTGAAAATTGCTGAGCCCACAGGGATGGAATGACCCCACCACCTGAAAAAGAAAGAAGAACCAGAACCAAACGCCTCATATTACCCTGAACAAGATAGTTGTAAACACAATGAAAGATAATACCCCAGCGTGCGGTATTCAAAAATGCGGTTCTTTTCCCGCAGATCGCGCAGATTTCGCTGATGGAGTATGGAAAATATGCTTAGACGTGCCCAACAAAGCATTCCTTGACAATAACAAAAAGTCTGTGAATCCGACTACGCCAAGGCTCCGTCAGACCACCGATGCATCGGGGCAGGCAGGTCTGTGCCGGCCTTTCAGGATCTTAAAAGAAGCCGCCAGGAATGCAACCTTATTTATCCAAATCGGGTCTTAAGGAGAACGAAACATCCGCCTCATGCTAAGAAACTACCTTCTCATCAGCCTGCGGAATCTAAAAAAGCACTTTACCTACTCTCTGATCAACATTGTCGGGCTCGGCCTGGGCCTGGCCACGTGCCTGCTCCTGGTCACCTGGATCCGGCATGAATTGAGTTACGACCGCTTTCATGAAAAAGCGGACCGCATTTACCGTGCTTCAATGGAATATAGCTTTGGGGGTCAAACCAATAAAACCAATGTCTCGCCCACAGCCCTGTTGCCTGTCTTGCTAAAGAATTTTGCTGAAATAGAAAATGGGGTTCGCGTTTACAATCCCTCCTCCTGGAGTCCGTTTATCGTTCGAAAGGGCGAAAAACTTTTCCAGGAAGGAAGATTTTACTATGCAGACAGTACTTTTTTCGGGATTTTCTCTTTCCCCCTTCTTCAGGGGGATGTTCGTACCGCCCTGGTTAAGCCCCGGTCGGTCGTGCTCACCCAAACGATGGCAAAAAAATACTTTGGCGATGAAGATCCCCTGGGCAAGGCTTTGCAGATCAACAATCAGGCTGACTACACGGTGACGGGCGTGATGGAAGATGTGCCCTCCAATTCAGTGCTCCAGTTTGATTTTATCGGCTCGTTCTCGTCCCTTGATGCCGCCAGAGAACAAATCTGGTGGAGCGCCAACTACCAGACCTTTTTCCTGCTGGCACCCCGGGCCAATGTTCCTTCCCTTCAGAACAAGACAAACGCCCTGATAAAAAAAGAATTGGCTTCTGACCTTACGAATCCGAACGATTATGTAAAGTATAATTTTATGGCGCTCTCTGATATCTACTTGCACTCCGACATGGCCGAATCGGAAGTGGTGAGCAGCATCCGTTACATTTATGGATTCGGAGCGATTGCCGCGATCATCTTATTGATTGCCTGCATCAACTACATTAATCTGGCCACGGCCAAAGCAGCCGACCGCGCTAAAGAAGTAGGGATCCGCAAAGTCGTGGGAGCAATCAAAAGGCAATTGTTTGCCCAATTCATAGGGGAATCTCTGATCATCACCTTCCTTGCCTTTCTGCTGGCGTTCCTGCTTGCGATAATCGCATTGCCGGTTTTTAATTCCATAACGGGAAAACATTTTACAGGAGCGTTGTTAACCAATCCATTGTTCTTATTCTATTGCCTGATTGCCTTGCTCTCTATCTCATTCCTTGCCGGAACGTATCCCGCGTTGGCCATCACTGCCTTTAAGCCGGTCAG
>Ga0193731_1000117_pt1 | contig 26690 bp, 39 predicted proteins | sample U1a2metaG_FD_144920 | JGI IMG/M metagenome (GOLD analysis project Ga0193731, IMG submission 144920) | Soil microbial communities from a riparian zone of the East river system, Colorado, United States - U1a2 | ecosystem: Environmental > Terrestrial > Soil > Riparian zone | place: USA: East River...
AGGTCGCACCAACCACCGTGATCCGGTTGAGCAGATAGTCGAAATATTCTTCCGTCGCCTTGCCGGGACGGATGCCGGGAATGAAGCCGCCATGGCGCTTCAGATTCTCGGACGTTTCCTCGCTGTTGAACTGCACCGCGGTGTAGAAGAAGCAGAAGAAGGCGATGCCCAGCCCGTAGAGCAGCATGTAAGCCGCCGAACCGTGCTGCAGATAGGTGCTGATGGTGATCAACCATTCGCTGGCGCCGCTGTCTGAGCTCGCCGATGCGCCGGCCCATTGGATCACGGTCAGCGGCATCAACAGCAGCGACGACGCAAAGATCGGCGGAATGACGCCGGCGGTGAGCTTGATCGGCAGGTGCGAACGCTCCTGCTGCATGCCCCGGGTGGTCTGGCGCTTGGGATATTGCACCAGCACCCGCCGCTGCGCGCGCTCCATGAAGCAGATGCCGAGGATCAGCGCGCCGCCGAGGACGATGACGCCGATCACGATCATCGGGTTGAGCGTGCCGGTGCGGCTACCTTCGAGCAGCTGGGCGATGGCCTGCGGCAGGCGGGCGACGATCCCGGCCATGATGATCAGCGACACGCCATTGCCGATGCCGCGGCTGGTGATCTGCTCACCGATCCACATCAGGAACAGGGTCCCGCCGACAAGGCTGACCGTGCCGGCGATTTCGAACAACAGACCGGGGGCGACAACCGCCTGGATGCCCTGGCTGACCGACTGCGATTCGAGCCCGCGGATCGCCAGATAGCCCTGGACGAGCGTGATCATGACGGTGAGGTAGCGGGTGTATTGGTTGAGCTTCTTGCGCCCGGTCTCGCCTTCCTTGCGCAGCGTTTGCCACGGGCCGTAGAGCGTCGCGCCGAGCTGAACCACGATCGATGCCGTAATGTACGGCATGACGCCGAGCGCGACGATGCTGAAGCGTTCGAGCGCACCGCCCGAGAAGGTGTTGAAGACGTCGAGGATGCCGCCGCTCTGCGTTTGATAGAGCGCGTTCATCGCCACCGGGTCGATGCCCGCGACGGGAACGAACGACAGCAGGCGGAACAGGATCAGCGCGCCGAGCGTGAACCACAGCCGTTTCTTAAGTTCGGTCGCCTTGGCGAAATTGGCCAGACTGATACTGGAGGCGAGTTGTTCGGCTGCGGATGCCATATAGTTCGAATTCCCCTAGGCTCTGAGGCTCATATAGGGCGAGTTACCGTCATTGCGAGGAACGAAGTGACGAAGCAATCCAGGTCCCTGTGGATTGCTTCGCTACGCTCGCAATAACGCCTAGGCGCCGGCCTTGGCGGCGCTCTTGGCCGACTTGTCGGCCAGGCGCGCCTCGCGGGCCTTGCCCTTCTTAGCAGCCGCGAGTTCCGACGGGATCTTGCGTTCCACGATATCGATCGACCCGCCGGCCTTTTCGACCGCCTCGCGCGCGCCCTTCGACACGCCGGCGACCTTGAGCGAGAGCTTGGCCTTGAGTTCGCCCTTGCCGAGCAGGCGGACGCCGTCCTTGCCGCCGCGCGCGAGGCCCGCGGCCTTGAGCGCGGCGTGGTCGAGCGTAGCCTTGGGGTCGAGCGCGCCGGCGTCGATCAGTTTCTGGATCGCGCCCAGATTCACCTCGGCATAATCCTTGGCGAAGATGTTGTTGAAGCCGCGCTTCGGCAGCCGCATGTGGAGCGGCATCTGGCCGCCCTCGAAGCCGTTGATCGACACGCCCGAGCGCGACTTGGCGCCCTTCTGGCCGCGGCCGGCGGTCTTGCCCTTGCCCGAGCCAATGCCCCGGCCGACGCGCATGCGGCTTTTGCGTGCGCCCTTATTATCGCTGAGTTCGTTCAGTTTCATGTCGTGCACTCGCTTTCGCTTTTGTCGCGCTGGTTAGGACCCTCACCCTCCGCAGCTTCGCTGCTCCTCCCTCTCCCGCCTGCGGGAGAGGGTTGGGGCGAGGGCAATTTACTTAGGCGGCCTCTTCGACCTTGAGCAGATGGTTCACCTTGCGGACCTGGCCGAGCACTTCGGGCGTGCCTTCCACTTCCACGGTGCGGCCCATCTTGTTGAGGCCAAGGCCGACCAAAGTCGCCCGCTGCGACTTGTCGCGGCGGATCGGCGATCCGGTCTGGGTAATCTTGATTTTCGCCATGATGCTTACTCCACCACCGCTTCGGCCTGAGCCTCGGCTTCGGCAACGCTAGCGCCGCCGCGGCCGAGCAGGTCGGCGACCTTCTTGCCGCGGCGCTGCGAGACTGAGCGCGGGCTCGTCTGCTCCTTGAGCGCCTCGAAGGTCGCGCGGATCATGTTGTACGGATTCGACGTGCCGACCGACTTGGTCACGACATCGGCGACGCCAAGGCTTTCGAAGATCGCGCGCATCGGGCCGCCGGCGATGATGCCGGTACCCGCCGGAGCGGTGCGTATCGTCACCCGGCCAGCGCCGAAGTGGCCGAGGCCGTCATGATGGAGCGTGCGGCCGTCGCGCAGCGGAACGCGGATCATCGCCTTCTTCGCCGCCGCGGTTGCCTTGCTGATTGCTTCGGGAACTTCGCGCGCTTTGCCATGGCCAAAACCGGCGCGGCCCTTACCGTCGCCAACCACCACCAGAGCCGCGAAACCGAAGCGCTTGCCGCCCTTCACCGTCTTGGACACGCGGTTGATGTGGACAAGCTTTTCGATCAGCTCCTCGCCGCCATCATCGTCACCGCCACGGCCGCGTCCGCCGCGCCGATCGTCCCGACGGCCGCCACCGCGACCACCGCGATCGCCGCCGCCACGGCCACGTCCGCCGCCGCCGCCGCCGCGAGGTCCACGCGGACCGCGGGTCTCGGGCTGAGCTGGCTGTTCCTCGGCCTGCGCCGGAGCAGCCTCGGCCGGAGCCGGAGCAGCCTCGGTAGCCGCGGGAGCCTCAACGGCCGGCGCCTCGGTCGTGGTGTCGTTTGTCTGGTTCTCTTCTTGCATTCTAGAACTCCAGTCCGCCTTCGCGGGCAGCGTCGGCGAGGGCCTTTACCCGGCCATGGAACAGGAAGCCGCCACGATCGAACACGACCCGCGACACGCCGGCTTTCTTGGCGCGCTCGGCGAGCGTCTTGCCGACCGCGGCCGCGCCATCCCTGGTCGCGCCGGTCTTGCCCTTGAGATCCTTGTCCAGGCTCGAAGCTGCGGCGATCGTCTTGCCGGCGGCATCGTCAATGACCTGGGCATAGATGTGCCGGCCCGAACGGTGGACCGACAGCCGGGGCTTGCCGGCGGAGCGGGCGCGAAGCGCCGTGCGCACACGGCGCCGGCGACGATCGAAAAGAGAGAGTTTCGCCATGGCTTACTTCTTCTTGCCTTCTTTGCGGAAGATATACTCGCCGCGATACTTGATGCCCTTGCCCTTATACGGCTCGGGCTTGCGCCAGCGGCGGATTTCGGCCGCGACCTGGCCGACCTTCTGCTTGTCGATGCCGCTGATCTCGACCGTATTCTGGTCGGGCGTCTTGACCTCGACCCCTTCCGGGACCGGGAAGTTGACGTCGTGGCTGTAGCCGAGCTGCAACCGGAGGTTGCGGCCCTGCGCCTGCGCACGATAGCCAACGCCGGTGATTTCGAGCACCTTGGTGAAGCCGTCGGTGACCCCGGTGACGAGGTTCTGCACGAGCGTGCGCTGCATACCCCAGAACGCCCGCGCCGCCTGCGTCTCGTTGGCCGGCTGAACGCTAATGCCCTCGTCCGACACGTCGTAGCGGATCTCGTCGCGCATCTGCAGCTGCAGCGTGCCCTTGGGACCCTTGACCGACAGGACCTGGCCTTCGGTGGTAGCGCTAACGCCCGAAGGCAGCGCGACCGGTCGTTTGCCAATGCGTGACATCAGAACACCTCCGCCAGCACTTCGCCGCCGACATTCGCTTCGCGCGCTTCGGCGTCCGACAGCACGCCGCGCGGGGTCGACACGATGATCGTGCCGAGGCCGTTGCGGACGCGCGGCAGTTCGCGCGCGGCCGAATAGACGCGGCGGCCGGGCTTCGACACGCGGGCCAGATGCTGGATCGCCGGCTGGCCTTCGAAATATTTGAGCTCGATGCGCAGGCCCTTCTGGCCGGCGAGCTCTTCCTCGGCGTAGCCGCGGATATAGCCCTCGCGCTGAAGCACATCGAGCACCCGCACGCGCAGGTTCGACGCCGGAGTCAGAATCGAATCCTTGCGTGCCTGCTGGCCGTTGCGGATGCGGGTGAGCATATCACCCAGAGGATCGGTCATCGCCATCCTGTTCCCTTACCAGCTCGACTTCGTGACACCGGGAATCAGGCCCTTGTTGGCCAGGTCCCGGAGCATGATCCGCGACAAGCGGAATTTGCGATAATAAGCGCGCGAACGGCCGGTCAGCTCGCAGCGATTGCGAACCCGCGTCGGATTCCCATTGCGCGGCACTTCGGCCAGCTTGAGACGCGCGATGAGTCGCTCGGTCTCGTCCCTGGACTCGTCGTCCGCGATCGCCTTCAGCTTCGCGTATTTCGCCGCGTGCTTCAGAACGAGCTTCTTGCGCCGCTCGTTCTTGTTGATCGAACTCAGTTTCGCCATGACTTAAGTTCTTCTCCTAAGGGGGAAGCCGCTTACGCGGCCTCCCGCTGCTCCTCTGCCGGGAAGGGGAAGTTGAACAGGCGCAGCAATTCGCGCGCCTCCTCATCCGTCTTCGCGGTGGTGGTGATGATGACGTCCATGCCCCGGACCTTGTCGATCTGATCGTAGTTGATCTCGGGGAAAATGATCTGTTCCTTGAGCCCCATCGCGTAATTGCCGCGGCCGTCGAACGAGCGCGGGTTGAGCCCGCGGAAGTCGCGGACGCGGGGCAGCGCGATCGTCACCAGACGATCAAGGAACTCGTACATACGCTCGCGGCGCAGCGTGACCTTGCAGCCGATCGGCATGCCTTCGCGCAGCTTGAACTGGGCGATCGACGTCTTGGCCTTGGTGATCACCGGCTTCTGACCGGCGATCTGCTGCATTTCGGCGGCCGCAGTTTCGACGCGCTTCTTGTCCTGGGTCGCCTCGCCGACGCCCATGTTGATCACGATCTTGTCGAGCCGTGGAACCTCGAGCTTGTTCTTATAGCCGAACTTCTCGGTCATCGCCTTGACGATGCGATCGTCATAGTCGGCCTTGAGGCGCGGCTTGTAATTTGCCGGCAGCTTCGCAGGCTTGGCGGCCGGCTTCTCAGCCTTCGGCACCGCAGCCTCTTCGACCTTCGGCAACGCCTCGATCGCCTCGGCTTCGGCCTTTTCAGCCTCGCCAACCCGCTCAACCTCTACCTGTTCGGTCGCCGGCTCCTGCGCCTCTTCGACCTTCTTTTCCTTGTCAGCCATGGATCAATTCCCCGGACTTGGCCGCCACGCGGACCTTCTTGCCGTCGCGCTCCTCGAAGCGAACGCGGGTCGGCGCACCGGTCTTCGGGTCGGCAATCGCGACCTTCGACACGTGCAGCGGCGCTTCCTTGCGCTCGATCCCGCCCTGCGGGTTGACCTGCGACGGCTTGCGATGACGCGCGTGCACATTCACGCCCGACACCACGACCTTCATTTGCTTGGGCATCGCGCGGATCACGTCACCCGTCTTGCCCTTGTCCTTGCCGGACAGAACGACGACCTTGTCGCCCTTCTTGATCTTCTGCGCAGCCATCACAGCACCTCCGGCGCGAGGCTGACGATCTTCATGTGCTTGCGGGCGCGCAGCTCGCGCACCACCGGGCCAAAGATACGGGTGCCGATCGGCTCCTCGTTCTTGTTGACCAGCACCGCGGCGTTGGAATCGAAGCGGATCACCGAACCGTCGGGACGGCGGATGTCCTTGGCGGTGCGAACGATCACCGCGCGGTGAACGTCGCCCTTCTTCACGCGGCCGCGCGGCGCCGCTTCCTTGACGGAAACGACGATGATGTCGCCAACGCCCGCGGTCCGGCGCTTCGAGCCGCCCAGCACCTTGATGCACTGGACGCGCTTCGCGCCGCTGTTGTCCGCGACGTCCAAATTGGACTGCATCTGGATCATTGTTCGACCCTATCCTCTTTCAAATCTGCTCAGGCGTCCGCGTCGGCGACGTCTTCGGCTTTCGCCTTTTTCGTCGCTTTCGCCTTCACCGGCTTGTCAGCCTTCGTCTCTTCGACCGGCGTGGCCGGTCCGGCCTCTGGCGACAGCGCCGCGGGCTCCGAAATCTCGATCGTGGCCGCCTTGGCGACACCGATGCGGTCCAGCACCGTCCACGTCTTCTTCTTCGAGATCGGCTTGCATTCCTCGATGCGCACCTGCTCGCCCGACTTATAGGCATTGGCCTCGTCGTGGGCGTGATACTTCTTCGAAAGCCGGATGATCTTGCCGTAAAGCGGGTGCTTCACCCGCCGCTCGACGCGGACCACCACGGTCTTGTCACCCTTGTCGGACACCACGGTGCCGCTGAGGACGCGCTTGGGCATTCTCTACTCCCTCAACCCTGCGCCGAGGCGCGGGTGCGCTCGCCCTGAAGCGTCTTGATCTGCGCGATGCTGCGGCGCACCTCGCGAACCCGGGACGGCTTCTCGATCTGGTTGGTCGCGGCCTGGAAGCGCAGGTTGAACTGCTCGCGCTTCAGCTCGACCAGCTGCTGCTGCAGCTGATCGTCGGTCTTGACCTTGAGATCGTCGGTCGCGGCCATATTACTTTTCCTCCTCGACCAGGCTCTCGCCCAGGCGGGCGACGACTTTGACCTTGATCGGCAGCTTTTCGGCGGCGCGCTCGAACGCCGTCTTGGCGAGCGAGCCGGGGACGCCGTCGAGCTCGAACAAAATGCGGCCTGGCTTGACCCGGGCGACCCAGAATTCGGGCGAGCCCTTGCCCGAGCCCATGCGGACTTCGGCCGGCTTCGAACTCACCGGAACGTCCGGGAACACGCGGATCCACAAACGGCCGGCGCGCTTGATGTGGCGCGTGATCGCACGGCGCGCGGCTTCGATCTGGCGCGCGGTGATCCGCTCCGGTTCCATCGCCTTCAGGCCGAAGGCGCCGAAGTTAAGCTCGGTCCCGCCCTTGGCGTTGCCATGGATGCGGCCCTTGAAGGCCTTGCGGAACTTGGTGCGTTTGGGTTGCAGCATGGTCTAACTCTCTCGCTTACCGGTTGCCGCGTTCTTCGCGCGCCGGGCGGACTCCGGAGGTTTGAGCCTCCATCATCAAACGGTCCTGCGCGAGCGGGTCATGGCCGAGGATCTCGCCCTTGAAGACCCACACCTTGACCCCGCACACGCCATAAGCGGTGTGGGCGGTCGCTTCGGCATAATCGACGTTGCCGCGCAGCGTGTGCAACGGAACCCGGCCCTCGCGGTACCATTCGGTGCGCGCGATTTCCGCTCCGCCGAGACGACCTGCGCAGGTGATCCGGATGCCCTCGGCGCCGAGACGCAGCGCCGACTGCACCGCGCGCTTCATCGCGCGGCGGAAGGCGATGCGGCGCTCGAGCTGATCGGCGACGCCCTGGGCGACGAGCTTCGCGTCGACTTCCGGCTTGCGGATTTCGACGATGTTGAGGCTCACTTCGCTCGAGGTCATCTTCTGCAGCTCGCGCTTCAGTTTCTCGATGTCCGAGCCCTTCTTGCCGATGATCACGCCGGGGCGCGCGGCATAGATGCTGATCCGGCAAATCTTCGCCGGACGCTCGATCACCACCTTCGAAATCGCCGCCTGGGGCAGCTTGTCGACGATGTAGCGGCGGATCTTAAGATCTTCGAGCAGCAGCCGGCCGTAGTCATGCCCTTCGGCGAACCAACGGCTGTCCCACGTGCGGTTGATCTGCAGGCGCAGCCCGATCGGAGAGGATTTCTGACCCATTACGCTTCTTCCTGCTCGCGCACGACGACGCGGATCTGACTGAACGGCTTGACGATCCGGGAGGACCGGCCACGGGCACGCGTGGCGAAGCGCTTCATCGAGATCGACTTGCCGACGCTCGCCTCGGCGATGACCAGGGCATCGACGTCGAGGTTGTGGTTGTTCTCCGCATTGGCGACCGCCGACGCGAGCACCTTGCGCACGTCCTCGGCCATCGCCTTGGGCGAGAATTTGAGGATGTTCAGCGCTTCCTCGACCTTGCGGCCGCGGATCAGCTGAGCGACCAGGTTGAGCTTGCGCGCTGAGCCGCGAATGGTGTTGCCGATGGCCAGCGCTTCCTTGTCGCCGACCTTGCGCGGGGATGCTTGCTTGCCCATCAGCGCTTGCCCTTCTTGTCCGAGGCGTGGCCGTGGAACGTACGGGTCGGGGCGAACTCGCCGAGCTTCATGCCGACCATGTCCTCATTGACCGACACCGGCACGAACTTGCGGCCGTTGTAGACATTGAAGGTCAGGCCGACGAACTGCGGCAGGATGGTCGAACGCCGCGACCAGGTCTTGATCGGTGAGCGCTTGCTGGCGTCCTGAGCAGCTTCCGCCTTCTTCAGCAGCGAAAGCTCGACGAACGGACCTTTCCAGATGGAACGGGCCATGGGTTAACCCTTCTTCTTCGCGTGACGCGACCGGATGATGAGCTTGTCGGTCGCTTTGTTGTGACGGGTGCGGGCACCCTTGGTCGGCTTGCCCCACGGGGTGACCGGATGGCGGCCGCCCGAGGTGCGGCCTTCGCCGCCGCCGTGCGGGTGGTCGACCGGGTTCTTGGCGACGCCGCGGGTCAGCGGACGCCGGCCCATCCAGCGGACGCGGCCGGCCTTGGCAAGGGTCTGGTTGGCGTTGTCGGGGTTCGACACCGCGCCGACCGTGGCCATGCAATCCGAGCGGATGTAGCGCTGCTCGCCCGAGTTCAAACGGACGATAACCATCCCGCGATCACGGCCGACGACCTGGACATAGGTGCCCGCGGCGCGCGCGATCTGGCCGCCCTTGCCGGGCTTCATCTCGACATTGTGGACGATGGTGCCGACCGGCATCTGGCCGATTTCCATCGCATTGCCGGGCTTCACGTCGACCTTCTTGCCGGCGATGACCTTGTCGCCCGGCGCAAGGCGCTGCGGCGCGAGGATATAGGCCTGCTCACCGCCCTCGTAGCTGACGAGCGCGATGAACGCCGATCGGTTGGGATCATATTCGATCCGCTCGACGGTCGCGACGACGTCCCAGGTACGGCGCTTGAAGTCGATGATCCGGTACTTCTGCTTGTGGCCGCCGGCGATGCCGCGCGAGGTCACGTGGCCCTTGTTGTTGCGGCCGCCGGTCTTGCGCTTGCCTTCGGTCAGCGCCTTGACCGGCTTGCCCTTCCACAGCGACGACTTGTCGACCAGGATCAGGCCGCGGCGGGCCGGCGACGTCGGCTTATATTGTTTGAGTGCCATTACGCCCTCGCCCCTTCGGTGATGTCGATCGACTGGCCTTCCGCCAGCGTGACTATCGCCTTCTTGAAATCGGACCGCTGATAGGGCTTGCCCTTCCAACGCTTGGTCTTGCCCTTGGTGACGATGGTGTTGACCCGCGTCACGGTGACCTTGAACAGCGCTTCGACCGCCGCCTTGATCTCGGGCTTGGTCGCGGTTGGCGCGACCTTGAACACGACCGCGTTCGCTTCCGACAGCATCGTCGATTTCTCGGTGATGTGCGGGGCGAGCACGACGTCATAGTGGCGCACATCCGGCGCCTGGATCGGCTTCTTAGCCATTGAAGCGGTCCTCCAGCTTCTCGACCGCGGCGCGGGTCAAAACCAGCGTTTCGTGGCGCATGATGTCGTAAACGTTGGCGCCGACCGCCGGCATCAGATCGATGCTTCCGAGGTTCGACGAAGCGCGGGCGAAGCCGACGTTGAGCGCGTCACCGTCGATCACCAGCGCGGTCTTGCCGAAGCCGAGGCCTAGCAATTTCTGGTGAAGCTCGCGGGTCTTGCCCTCGGTGAGGTCGAGGTTGTCGATGACGATAAGGTTGCCCTCTTTGGCCTTCGACGACAGCGCCATTTTGAGACCGAGCACGCGGACCTTCTTGTTCAGCGAGGGATTGAAATCGCGAACTCGGGGACCGTGAGCCTTGCCGCCGCCGATGAAGATCGGGGCGCGGCGATCGCCGTGGCGGGCGGTACCGCCACCCTTTTGCTTGCCATACTTCTTGCCCGTACGAGCAACATCCGAACGCTCGCGAGCCGCGCGGGCGGTGCCGCGACGCTTTTCGAGTTGCCAGGTGACGACGCGGTGAAGGATGTCAGCGCGCGGCTCGACGGCGAAAATCTCGTCGTTGAGCTCGATGTCGCCGCCGCCCTTGGCGTCGAGGGTCTGTACCTTGACCTTCATCTTAGCTTTCCTTGCTCTCGTCGGCCGAACCAGCGTCGCCCTCGGGCTTGGCCTCGTCCGCCGGAGCTTCGCTTGCAGTGTCCTTGGCCGCCGCTTCGGCTTCGGCTTCGATTTCCGTGTCGAGCGCGCCGCCGGCTTCCTGCTCGGCGGCGATCGCGGCGACTTCCTCGTCGCTCGGCAGCGCCGGAATCTCGTGGACCGCGGCGTCGTCAACCAGGCCGGCGGTCGGAACCTCGACCTCGTCGGCCTTCATCTGCTCGACGATGCCGGCGGGATAAGGCGCGGCGTCGGGGCGCGGCAGCTTGATCGCGTCCTGAACCGTCAGCCAGCTGCCTTTGTGGCCCGGAACCGAGCCCTTGATGAACAGCAGGCCGCGGATCGGATCGGTGCGGACGACCTCAAGATTCTGCTGGGTGCGATTGCGCGCACCCATGTGGCCGGCCATTTTCTTGTTCTTGAACACGCGGCCCGGGTCCTGGCGGTTGCCGGTCGAACCGTGCGAGCGGTGCGACACTGACACGCCGTGGGTCGCGCGGAGGCCTTTGAAGCCCCAGCGCTTCATCGCGCCGGCAAAGCCCTTGCCCTGCGTGACGCCGGCGATGTCGACCATCTGGCCGGGGACAAAGTGGTCCGCGCTCAAATGCGCGCCGACATCGAGCAACGCATCGTCGGCGACGCGGAACTCAACGACCTTCGCCTTGGGCTCGACTTCGGCCTTGCCGAAGGCGGCACGTTGCGGCTTGGCGACGTTCTTGGCTTTCGCCTTGCCCGCGCCGAGCTGAACAGCGGAATAGCCATCGCGGTCTGTCTCGCGGCGGCCGACGACCTGCACATCGTCCAGTTGCAGGACGGTAACCGGCACGTGCCGACCGTCCGCCTGGAACAGGCGGGTCATTCCGACCTTCTTCGCGATCACGCCGGTGCGCATGATCATGCTCCTCAACAGAGGCACCCGGACCATTCCGGGTGCGTGTAGCCCATCAAAACTTATGCGTGCCCCGCCTGGGCTAGTGCTCCCGAAGGGAGCGGCGGGGACGCAGCCCGGAGCTAGCCTCCGGCGGTATCACCCAATTACCCCCGAGGGGGCCGCCGGCTTACGCCAGCTTAATCTCCACATCGACGCCGGCGGCGAGATCGAGCTTCATCAGCGCGTCGACCGTCTGCGGCGTCGGCTGCACGATATCGAGCAGCCTTTTGTAGGTCCTCACCTCGAACTGCTCGCGCGACTTCTTGTCGACGTGCGGCGAGCGGTTGACGGTGAACTTCTCAATTCGCGTCGGCAAAGGGATAGGACCGCGGATGAGAGCACCCGTCCGGCGCGCCGTGTCGGCGATGTCGCCAGTGGCCTGATCGAGCACTCGATGATCGAATGCCTTCAGGCGAATCCGGATGTTCTGCGTTTCCATATCCCTACCGATGCGAAAGAGCCGGCGAGCAACTGCTTCCGCGGAAGCTCGCGCAAATAAAACAAACTCAAAAGCGAACCGCGCGACCCTGATCCAGAATCGCGCGGTTGGAGCCCTATATTACTTAGTAATCTCCGCGACAACCCCTGCGCCGACGGTCCGGCCGCCTTCGCGGATCGCGAAGCGCAGGCCCGAGTCCATGGCGATCGGGGCGATCAGCTTGACGCCGATGTTCACGTTGTCGCCGGGCATCACCATTTCGGTGCCCTCGGGGAGGACGACCTCACCGGTGACGTCCGTCGTCCGGAAGTAGAATTGCGGACGATAGTTAGCGAAGAACGGCGTGTGACGGCCGCCTTCGTCCTTCGACAGGACGTATACCTCGGCCTTGAAATCGGTGTGCGGAGTGATCGAACCGGGCTTGGCCAGAACCTGACCACGCTCGACGTCTTCACGTCCGACGCCGCGCAGGAGCGCGCCAATGTTATCGCCGGCCTGACCCTGATCGAGCAGCTTGCGGAACATTTCGACGCCAGTCACGACGGTCTTCTGGGTGTCGCGGATGCCGACGATTTCGACTTCCTCGCCAACCTTGACGATGCCCTGCTCGACGCGGCCGGTGACGACCGTGCCACGACCCGAGATCGAGAACACGTCCTCGATCGGCATCAGGAACGGCTTGTCGAGCGGACGCTCGGGCTGCGGGATCCAGCTGTCGACCGCTTCCATCAGCTTGAGGATCGATTCCTTGCCGATTTCCGGGGTCTTGTCCTCGAGCGCGGCGAGCGCCGAGCCGGTGACGATCGGAATGTTGTCGCCGTCGAAGTCGCGCTTGGACAATTCCTCGCGGATTTCGAGCTCGACGAGTTCGAGCAGTTCCGGATCGTCGACCTGGTCGACCTTGTTCAGGTAGACGACCATGGTCGGAACGCCGACCTGCTTGGCGAGCAGGATGTGCTCCTTGGTCTGCGGCATTGGGCCGTCAGCGGCCGACACGACGAGGATCGCGCCGTCCATCTGGGCGGCGCCGGTGATCATGTTCTTCACATAATCGGCGTGGCCCGGGCAATCGACGTGCGCATAGTGGCGCGCGGCGGTTTCATATTCGACGTGCGCGGTCGAAATGGTGATGCCGCGCTCGCGCTCCTCGGGTGCCTTGTCGATGTTGGCATAGCTTGTGTACGTCGCGCCGCCGGTCTCAGCCAGCACCTTGGTGATGGCCGCGGTCAGCGACGTCTTGCCATGGTCGACGTGACCGATGGTGCCGATGTTGCAGTGCGGCTTATTCCGCTCGAATTTAGCCTTGCCCATTTTACGCCTCTTCTTGTCTAGAAATTCGGGCTGGCCGCCCGCATTGCGGACGCGCCCATAACTACAATTTCCCGGTTACGCCAGCTTCGCCTTCACCTCGTCGGCGACGTTCTGCGGCACTTCTTCGTAGTGCGAGAACTGCATCGTATACTGCGCGCGCCCCTGCGTGAACGAACGCAGCTGATTGACGTAGCCGAACATGTTCGCAAGCGGCACGATCGCTTCGACCACCTGCGCGTTGCCGCGGCTGTCGGTGCCCTGAATCTGGCCACGCCGGCTGTTCAAGTCGCCGATGACGTCGCCGAGGTAATCCTCCGGCGTCACCACCTCGACCTTCATGATCGGCTCGAGCAGCTTGATGCCGGCCTTCTTGGCGGCTTCGCGCATCGCGCCACGGCCGGTGATTTCGAACGCCAGCGCCGAGGAGTCGACGTCGTGATACTTGCCGTCAAGCAACCGGATCTTGAAGTCGATGATCGGGAAGCCGATCAGCGACCCGGTCTCCGCGGTCTCGCGCATGCCCTTCTCGACCGACGGGATATATTCCTTGGGCACGTTACCGCCCTTGATCTCGTCGATGAACTCGATGCCCGTGCCGCGTTCGCCCGGCTCCAGCGCCACCTTGACCTCGCCGAACTGGCCCGAGCCGCCCGACTGCTTCTTGTGGGTGTAGGTGAGTTCCACGGGGCGCGCCAAAGACTCGCGGTACGCCACCTGCGGCGCGCCGACGTTGGCCTCGACCTTGAACTCGCGCTTCATACGATCGACGAGGATCTCGAGGTGGAGTTCGCCCATCCCCTTGATGATCGTCTGGCCCGATTCATGGTCGGTGGTGACGCGGAAGCTCGGATCCTCGCGCGCCAGGCGATTGAGCGCGACGCCCATCTTTTCCTGGTCGACCTTGGTCTTCGGCTCGACCGCGACCTCGATCACCGGATCGGGGAATTCCATCCGCTCGAGGATGATCGGAGCGTTGGCTGCGCACAGGGTATCGCCGGTGGTGGTGTCCTTGAGACCCGCCAGCGCGACGATGTCGCCGGCATAAGCGACCTGGATGTCCTCGCGGTCGTTGGCATGCATCAACAGCATGCGGCCGACCTTTTCCTTCTTGTCCTTGACCGAGTTCGTGACCTGAGACGCGGTCTCGAGGGTGCCCGAATAGATGCGCGCGAAGGTCAGCGTGCCGACGAATGGATCGTTCATGATCTTGAACGCTAGCGCCGAGAATGGCGCGTCGTCCGTCGGCGCACGAGTCTCGGTCGTCTCGCCATCGAGCTTGAGCCCCTCGACGGGTGGAATGTCGAGCGGCGACGGCAAATAGTCGATGACCGCGTCGAGCAGCGGCTGGACGCCCTTGTTCTTGAACGCCGAGCCGCACAGCACCGGCACGAACGAGAAGTTGAGCGTGCCCTTGCGGATCAGCTTCTTCAGCGTATCGCGGTCGGGCTCAGTGCCTTCGAGGTAGGCGGTCATGACATCGTCGTCTTGCTCGACCGCCATTTCGATGAGGTGCGTGCGCGCCTCGGCCGCGGCGTCCTTGAGTTCGTCGGGGATCGCTTCATATTCGAACTTCGCGCCGAGGCTCTCGTCGAGCCACATGATCGCGCGATTCTCGACCAGGTCGACGAGGCCCTTGAAGCTGCTCTCGATTCCGATCGGGAGATACAAGACGGCCGGACGCGCGCCGAGGCGATCCTTGATCATGTCGACGCACATCTCGAAATTGGCGCCAGTGCGGTCGAGCTTGTTAACGAAGCACATCCGCGGCACGCCGTAGCGCTCGGCCTGGCGCCATACGGTTTCCGACTGCGGCTCGACGCCAGCAACGCCGTCAAAGCAGGCCACCGCGCCGTCGAGCACGCGCAAGCTGCGCTCGACCTCAATGGTGAAGTCGACGTGACCCGGGGTATCGATGATGTTGATGCGGTGCTCGGGGCCCTTGCCCTCGTCAGCACTCCAGAAACAGGTCGTGGCCGCGGACGTGATGGTGATCCCGCGCTCTTGCTCCTGCTCCATCCAGTCCATCGTGGCGGTGCCCTCGTGGACTTCGCCGATCTTGTAGGACTTGCCGGTGTAATAGAGGATGCGCTCGGTCGTCGTGGTCTTGCCAGCATCGATATGGGCCATGATGCCGATGTTGCGATAGTGATCGAGCGGATGGCTGCGGGCCATTTCTTGGACTTCCTTGGATGTGTGGGGGTCCGGCGCCGCCGGACCCTCACGATATAGGTACGAAAACTACCAGCGGTAGTGGCTGAAGGCGCGGTTCGCTTCGGCCATGCGGTGCGTGTCCTCGCGCTTCTTCACGGCATTGCCGCGGTTCTGCGAAGCGTCCATCAATTCGCCCGACAGGCGCGCCGCCATGGTCTTTTCCGAACGGGCGCGGGCGGCGGTGATCAGCCAGCGGATGGCCAGCGCCTGGGCGCGCTCGGGGCGGACGTCGACCGGCACCTGGTAAGTGGCGCCGCCGACGCGGCGGGAGCGGACTTCGATGCCCGGCTTCACATTGTTGAGCGCGTCGTGGAACACGCCGATCGGTTCGCGCTTGAGGCGGGTTTCGACGCTTTCCAGCGCGCCGTAAACGATGCCTTCGGCGACGGACTTCTTACCGTCCAGCATGACCGAATTCATGAACTTCGACAGGACCACGTCCCCGAATTTCGGATCGGGGAGGATTTCGCGCTTCTCTGGGCGACGACGACGAGACATATCGAGCTTCCTTTCTCTTCAGCCGGGTCCGGAACCGGTCCGGGGCTTACTGCTCAAAAATTATTTGGGACGCTTGGCGCCATATTTGGAGCGCGACTGCCGGCGATCCTTGACCCCCTGGGTGTCGAGCACGCCGCGAAGCACGTGATAGCGCACACCGGGCAGATCGCGCACACGGCCGCCGCGGATCAGCACGACGCTGTGCTCCTGGAGGTTGTGGCCCTCGCCGGGGATGTAGCTGATCACTTCGCGCTGATTGGTCAGGCGAATCTTGGCTACCTTGCGCAGCGCCGAGTTCGGCTTCTTCGGGGTGGTCGTATAGACTCGGGTGCAGACGCCGCGCTTTTGCGGGTTCTGTTCCATCGCAGGGACCTTGTTCTTGGCCTTCTGCGGTTCGCGACCCTTGCGGATCAGCTGGTTAATCGTTGGCATGAAGCCCTTCACCTTTCGTTGCCGGAACCCCCGGCGGTTACTTTGCCCAACATGAAATGCGCGAAGCCCAAGCAGCCTCTCGGCCGCCTGGCCATCACGCACGTTGAGCAATGTTCAGCTCTTGTCCGGCGGAAAGCGAAGTTCACTGACCCGCGGACGGGCGGCCCATAGCCGGAGCGATGCAACGGGTCAACGGCTCCGACCAGAGACGAACGCACCGCGCCAATGGACAAACGGACCCTGTCGAAACCGACTGGACAGCCCATCGAAGTCCCCGCGCGGCGGGCGGCGGTTTAGCGCATCCAGGGCGGGAGTTCAGCAAGGAGAAACGAGATGTACTCGAAGAATATCCTGGTTCTTGCCGGCTTGACCCTGATCGCCTCCCCGGCAGTCGCTGTTCAACAACCGGCGACCAAGGGCCAGCCACAGGCGCAGCAAAAAACCTATTGCCTCCAGCTCGAACCGAACACCGGCAGCCGCCTAAGCCGCACCGCGTGCAAAACCAAGAAGGAATGGGCGCAGGAAGGAATCGACGTGGACGAGTTGCTCGCCAAATAGCGCATTCAGGAACTGCCCGAAGGAACGCTCGTTGACCGACCGCGTGGCAAGGCGACGCGGATATGATGCGAGCGTTCTTTCCTGTCCTCCTCGGTATCGCCGCCGCCAGCTGCGGCGCGAGTGATCGCGTTGCGAATGAGGCACAAGGAGAGAACACCACCATGGACCGTGTGACCCTCGCCAAACTCAGCCTGACCAGTGACGCATTCAAAGACGGTGGTGCGATTCCGGCGCAATTCACCTGCGACGGCGCCGACCAATCGCCGGCGCTGGCCTGGGCCGAGCCGCCGCAGGGCACCAAGAGCTTCGCGCTGGTCGTCGACGACCCCGACGCGCCGAGCGGCACCTTCCGTCACTGGGGTGCGTTCGATATCCCGGCGAGCGCGCGCTCGTTGGCGGCGGGGCAATCGCTGGGCACGCAAGCTATGAACGATTTCGGCAAGCCAGGTTACGGCGGCCCGTGCCCGCCCAAGGGACATGGACCGCATCATTATCACTTCAAGCTGTTTGCGCTCGATGTCGACAAGCTCGGACTTTCCGCCAACGTGAAGGTCGCGGGCGTCGAGGCCGCGGCGAGCCGGCGCGCCCTCGGCCAGGGCGAGCTGGTCGGAACATACGAACGCAAGTGATCAAGCACGACAAGCGCCTCGCATCCGATCGCAATTCCAATTAAACAGATCGACGGGCCAGCCAGCGTTCAAGGAGAAACGACATGGCACTCAAAGCACTGGTCGTCGCGCTGGGCGCGGTCGTCGCCTCTTCGGCGGCGGCAAGTATCCAATCGGACGAACCGACCTCTGCCCCAGCCGGGACCGCCGAAACCAGATATTGCCTCCATGTCGCGCCGATAACCGGCACCCGAATCGAGGATGTCCAGTGCTGGACCCGCCAACAGTGGGCCGATTGGGACGTCGACGTCGATAAGGAATGGGCCAAGGAAGGCGTCCGGGTCCTCAGCAGTTGAGGCGGTGCGCCGCCAGCCGCTCGTAATAGGGCCGGCAGCGGTCGGCGACGCGTTGCGCGTCTTCGGGTAAGATTTCGGGTATGGCCTCGGGCGGGCCGAAGCCGGTGCTCGCCTCGACCGCGCCGTACCAATGCGGGCCCCAGGGGCCGTCGGTCTCTCGCCGGCCTGGCAACCAACTGAGCATCGCCATGTCCCACGAGATGCCGAGGGCATTGCACAGCTTCGTAAGCACATCCTGTGGGTTCACCAGCACGTCGTGGGCGTCGATCACCGGCGGCGCGCGCCCGAGCCGGTCGGCCTCACGCTCGAAGAACTCGGCCTGGCGGCCCAATCCGAAATTCTCGAACGCGGCCGCCTCTCGCTTGCGCAAATAAGACGCGATCATGCGTTCTGGCTCGCGGATCAAGAAGGCGTGCGTGAAACCGGCGAAATCGTCGTAGCCGATCGGTCCCGTCATGTGGTGCCACATGTGCTTCTGGTACCAGATTGGCGAACTGTCGGGCGTTGGACCGCGGAGCGAGGCCATGACGCTCACCCAGTCGCAATCCATCGCGGCGACGACTTCCTCGCGCAACGGATGGTCGGCGCCGCTGTCTTTCAGAAAGCAGCCGTAGAACGGCTCGTCCGAGACGACGGTGTCGGAGCGGCTGGAGAAGCTGCGCATCATCGCGGTGGAGAGGTTGCGCGGCCCCGACCACATCGCGATGCGCAGGGTCACGGCCGCACGGCCTCGGCGACCTCCCGCTCGAACCGCTCGGCGTAGAGCTGCTGGAGCCGCTCGACCAGCGGGCCGCGACAGGTCAGCGTCCGCCCGTCGATCTCGCGCACCGGGACGATACCGGCGAAGGTCCCGGTCACGAATGCCTCGTCGGCGCCGTAGACGTCGGTCAGCGAGAAATCCTTTTCGATCGCCGGAATCCCGGCTTCGCGCGCGACCTCGAGCGCCAGTCCACGCGTAATCCCGCCGAGGCAATATTTGCCGCTCGAGGTCCCGACCTCGCCCTTGCGGACGATGAAGAAGTGGGTCGAGTTGCAAGTCGCGACGAAGCCTGCCGGATCGAGCATCAACGCCTCGTCGGCGCCGGCCTGGGTCGCCTGGATCGAGGCGAGAATGCAGTTGAGCTTGGAGTGCGAGTTGATCTTCTGGTCCTGGACCGCGGGGTCGCCGCGGCGGACGTGGACGGTGAACAGCTTGAGCCCACGCTCATAAATCGCCGGATCCGGCGCCTTGTATTCGGGAATGATCACGATGGTCGCGCCGCCGACCACCACGCGCGGGTCCTGATAAGGTGTCGAGCGCACGCCGCGCGTGACCATCAGACGGACGTGCACGCCCTCGTCCATCTGGTTGGCGTCGAGCGTGTCGTAGAGCCGTCTGGTCAGCTCCTCTCGCGAGAGCCCGATATCCATTGCGATCGCCTTCGCGCCTTCGAACAGGCGGTCGAGATGGCGGTCGAGGAAGGCGAGCCGGCCCTTGTGGACCCGCAGCCCCTCCCACACGCCGTCGCCAAGCATGAAGCCGCTGTCGAACACCGAAACGACCGCTTCGGCGCGACGCTTCAACTCGCCGTTGACGTTGATCAGGATCGAAGCGTTCCGAGGGTCCGAAACGTCGTGCATCGATTGCGCCATGCCCAAAGCGTGGAACGCCGGACCTGGCTTGGCAAGTGCCGCCCTTGAGACGCTCGGCTAGCGGGCCTTGCGGCCGAACGCGGCGCGTTGCTGGCGGACGAACGGTTCGGCCTCGAACAGCGGCGTCGCCGGGACGTATTGCGGCTCATCGGGAGCGCTCTCCACGATGCGCAATTCCGGCGGAAGCTCCGCGATTTCCGGTTCGTCGGCGACCCCGACCGGTTCGGGAGCCGGTTGGACAGCAACAGCAGCGATTTCGGGCTGCGGTTCAGCGGTCAACTCGACGGCCTCCGATTCGGGTTTGCCCCGGGCAGCTCGCGTTTTCGGAGACCTCCGACTGCGCTTCGCGCTCGGTTCGGCAACCTCTGCCACGGGCGATTCAGCGAATTCGGGCACCGGATCGGCTTCAGGGGATTCGGCATAAGCCAAAAAATCGCCCTGATCGGTCGCTGGCTCGGCCGCAGCCACGGATTCGGCGGCTTTGGAGCTGCCCCGCACCATGTCGAAGGCGTGGACGAGGCCATAAAGCGCCGCGATGGCGGCCACGGGCAGCATCGCCGTCGACCAGGTTTGCTGCCACGCCCAGACACAGGACGCCGAGATGCCAAAGGCGCAAGCGACCTCGAACAGGATCCTCGCGCGCGAGTGGTGAAAGCTCTGCATAGGCTCCCTCTCCTATGCGCGAAATATCCGCCTTGAATCCTACTTGGGAGTTAACGCGCCCTCGGGATCGACTTTAAACTCACTTCTTCCGCTCTTCGGCCGCGCCCTGCATTGGCCGAACGAACAACCGCCGCACCTCGGGCCAGCGGGTCCGCGCGTCGCGCTCGGTTTCGGCGACGATCCGTTCGACCTCGCCGGCGAGCATGTCATCGCGGAAGTCGACATTGATCATCACCGTGACCTGGTCGGGCGCCGAATGGACCGTCATCACATGCCCGACGCCGACCACACCCGGCTTGCCCGAAGCGAGCGCGCGCAGGCCGTCGACCAGTTCCGGGTTGGCCGCCTCGCCGATCAGCAGCCCCTTGGATTCGCGCGCAAGGATCAGCGCCGTGACACCGAGAATGACTCCGATGACAACCGAGGCCGCGCCGTCGAAGAACGGATTGCCGGTCAGTTGCGCGAGGAACAGGCCAAGAGCGGCGGCGATGATGCCGGCCATTGCCGCGCCATTCTCGAGCAGGACGATGAAGGTCGGCGGGTCCTTCGAGCGCTTGATCGCGGCGAACCAGCCGAGGTCGCCCTTGGCGGTTTTGAACTCGCGGAAGGCTTCGAGGGTCGACCAGCCCTCGAGCAGGAACGCGACCACGAGGACCGCGTAGGCGATCAGCGGCGAAACAGCTTCTTCGGGCGTCATGATGTGCAGAATGCCCTCGTAGATCGACACGCCGGCGCCGAGCGCGAACACCAGCACGGCGACCACGAAGCTCCAGAAGTAGAGCTCGCGGCCGTAGCCGAACGGGTGATATTTGTCGGCCGGCTTGCGCGACTGCTTGCGGCCCCACATCAGCAGCAGCTGATTGGTCGAATCGACCACGCTGTGGACGCCTTCGGTCAGCATCGCCGACGAGCCGGTGATCGCCGCCGCGACAAACTTGGACGCCGCAATCCCGAGGTTCGCTGCGAAGGCGATCAGGAGTGTGCGGTTGGTGTGGGCAACAGCGCTCATTGGGCCGGCGGGGATCCCGTCGTTTTGACCAGCGTTCCGCCCTTGATCACCGCATCGACATGTTCGAGCACGGCGACGTCGCTCAAGGGGTCGCCTCGGACCGCGATGATATCGCCGTAGCGGCCGGCTTCGATCGCCCCGACGTCGCTTCGGCCGAGCGCTTCGGAGGCGCTTGTCGTGGCGGCGCGGATGGCCTGGATCGGGGTCATCCCCCATTGTACCATTTTGGCGAACTGCCTGCCGTTGTCGCCGTGCGGATAAACGCCGGCGTCGGTCCCGAACAGCATCTTCACGCCCGCCCTGACCGCGCGCTGGAACGTCTGACGCTGCTTGAGGCCGATCATTTTCTCCTTGTCGAGGCTCTCCTGCTCGGTGCCGTTTTTGGTGCCGGTCGCGAGGATGTAATCGTCATTATAGATGTCCATGTCGAACCACGTGCCATGGGCCTTGGCGAGCTGGATCGTCGCGTCGCTGGCCAGGCTGACGTGTTCGATGGTGTCGATGCCGGCCAGGATCGCGGCGTGGATGCCCTCGTCGCCGTGGGCGTGGGCGGCAACGCGCAGGCCAAGCATGTGCGCCTCATCCGCGATCGCCTTCATCTCCTCGAGGCTGAGCTGCTGCGCGCCGACCGAATCGCCCAACGAGAACACGCCGCCCGTCGCGCAAATCTTGATCACTTCCGCGCCATATTTGTGCAGCCAGCGGACTTTCTCGCGTGCATCCTCGGGGCCGCTGATCACCGACGGCCCCTTCTTGTCGTAATAAGGCGGGAGGCCAGTGTCGTCACAGTGACCGCCGGTCGCGCCGATCGCGTAAGCCGCCGGAACGATGCGCGGACCGGTAATCCAGCCGCCGTCGATCGCCTGCTGAAGCGCGACGTCGGCAAAGTCCGACGAGCCGACGTTGCGGACGGTGGTGAAACCGGCGTTGAGCGTCGTCCGCGCATTGGCCACGCCAACCGCGGTCCAGAAATTGTCGGTATATTTGAGGCCCTGATAGCCGCCGATTTCGGCCAGACTGGTCAAATGGACGTGCATGTCGATCAGGCCGGGCAGCAGCGTTTCGCCGGGCAGGTCGATGTGCTTGACCTGGTCGGTGAAGCGCACCGTCCGCGCATCGGCGACCGAGGTGATGTGGCCGCTATCGTCGATGAAGATCGCTGGATGCTCGACGTATGTCCCTTTCGCGACGTCGAGCATACGATCGGCGGTGACGACCGTCGTCGCGGCGGCCGGCACGGCAATCACGGCAGCCGCCATCGCGGCAACAAAACTGTACTTCATCAAATTCCCCCGGTTCTCGAAGTTCAAATGTGCAGCACCCGACCGTCCGCGGCGAGCACGGCCTCGTGCATCATTTCGCTCAAGGTCGGGTGCGGGAAGACGGTCTGGACGAAGTCCTCGTCGATCAGTTCGGCGGTCTTGCCGACGGTATAGCCCTGGATCAGCTCGGTGACTTCGGCGCCGATCATGTGCGCGCCGAGCAGCTCGCCGGTCTTGGCGTCGAACACCGTCTTGACGAAGCCCTCGACCTCGCCGAGCGCAATCGCCTTGCCGTTGCCGATCGCCGGGAATTTGCCGACCTTGACCTCGTAGCCGGCCTCCTTCGCTTTGGCTTCGGTCAGGCCGACGCTCGCGACTTGCGGCCGGCAATAGGTGCATCCAGGGATGTTCTTCGGGTCGGCGGCGTGCGGGCGCGCATCCTTGTTGCCGAGCTCCTGCGCGATGGCTTCGGCGGTGGTCACCGCCTCGTGCATCGCCTTGTGCGCGAGCCACGGCGGCGCGGTCACATCTCCGATCGCCCACAGGCCGGCGACATTGGTGCGGCCATAGGGGTCGGTGTCGATGTGACCCTTGGTCGTTTTCACGCCGAGCGGCTCAAGCCCGATATTCTCGGTGTTGGGGAGGATGCCGACCGCGACGACGACATGGCTGAAGCGCTGCTCGGTGGATTTGCCGTCCGAAGTCTTGATCGTCGCCGCGACTCCCTTCGCGTCCGGCTTAAGCGCCTCGACGCCCGCGGACGTGTGGATCGTCAAACCTTGCTTGATCAGGCTCTTGGCGAGCTGGGCGCTGATCTCGTCGTCCTCGACGGGCACGACGCGGTCGAGCATCTCGACCACCGTCACCTTGGCGCCGAGGTCGGCATAGAAGCTCGCGAACTCGATCCCGATCGCGCCCGAGCCGATGACCAGCAGCTCGGTCGGCATTTCGGGCGGGGTCATGGCGTGGCGGTAGGTCCAGATGCGCTTGCCGTCGGTCTTGGCGAACGGCAGGTCACGGGCCCGTGCGCCGGTCGCGACGATGATATGTTTGGCGATGAGCTCGGTCGTTTTGCCGTCGGCATCGACGACGCTGAGCTTATTCCTGGCGGTGAGCTTGCCCTCGCCCATCACCACCGTGATCTTATTCTTCTTCATCAGGAATGCGACGCCCTGACTCAGCTGTTTAGCGACCGCGCGGCTGCGCGAAACGACCTTGGCAATGTCGAACGACGGCTTGTCGTTGCTGAGGCCGTAGGCGTCGGCGTGCTGCAAATAGTGGAAGATCTCGGCCGAGCGGAGCAACGCCTTGGTCGGGATGCAGCCCCAGTTGAGGCAGATGCCGCCCAGATTCTCGCGCTCGACGATGACGGTCTTGAGCCCGAGCTGGGCGGCGCGGATCGCGGCGACATAGCCGCCGGGCCCCGAGCCAAGGACGATGAGGTCGTAAGTGTCAGCCATTGTTTTCCTCTTGCGCCGCGATGGCTCGCGGCTGGTTCTTGTCGTCGAGGGCGACGAACGTGAACTCGCCTTCCGCTACGATGGTTTCAGTTTCGCCGTCGCGCGTCCTCGCGATGGCTTCGGCCTTGAGGCGGAGCGAGGTGCGGCCTTGCTTCAGCAGATCGACATAAACGCTGAGCTCGTCGCCGACCGCCATTGCGCCGGGGAACTTGATCGCATCCGCGGCGACGAGGATCGCCTTGCCGTGCGTCCGCCGCGACGCGAACGAGCCGCAGGCGAGGCCCATCTGGCCCATCAGCCAGCCGCCGAACACGCCGCCATAGGGATTGGTGTCGGACGGCATCGCCGTGACACGAATCAGGGGCGTGCGCCCAATCAATTGCGCGCTCAGCCCCTGTGCCAGTTGAAGAACAGGCGAAACGCGAGCGCCGAGCCCAGGAACAGAGGAATCGAGAACAACAGCCCCGGCGACCCCGCGACCGGACGTACCGTTCCCCAACTCGCCCACGAATCCATCCAGACGCCGAACTGACCGCCCAGCAACAGCGGAATGGCGAAGCCGACGATTGCGCCCAGGGCCAAGGCCGTCAGCCACTTCATTTCACGCCAGCATGCCCAGCGGGTTTTCGACCAGCCGCTTGAACGCCTGCATCAGCCGGGCGCCGTCGGCGCCGTCGATCGCGCGGTGGTCGAAGCTGCCGGTGGCGCTCATTACGGTCGCGATCTGCAGCGAGTCGTTGATCACGTAGGGCCGCTTTTCGCCCGCGCCGATGGCCATGATCATGCCCTGCGGTGGGTTGATCACCGCTTCGAAATTCTTGATGCCGTACATGCCCATGTTGGAGAGGCTGGCGGTGCCGCCCTGGTACTGCGCCGGCTGGAGCTTGCCGTCGCGGGCGAGGCCGGCAAGTTCCTTCATCTCGGTCGAGATAGCGGAGATGCTCCTGGTTTCCGCGCCGACGACAATCGGGGTGATCAGGCCGGCGGGAATCGACACCGCGACGGAGATGTCGGAGCGCTGATATTTGAACAATTGGTCGCCGGCGGAGCTGACGTTGCATTCGGGGACTTCGATCAGCGCCAAAGCGAGCGCCTTGATCATGAAATCGTTGACCGAAAGCTTGATCTCGCGACCCTCGAGCCCCTTGTTCAGCTCGCCCCGGAGCTTGAGCAAAGCGTCGAGCTGGATGTCGACCGTCAGATAGATGTGCGGGACCTGTTGCTTGGACTCGGTCAGGCGGCGGGCGATGGTCTTGCGGACGTTAGAGAGCTTGACCGCCTCGTGCGGGATTTCCTGCTCGAACGGTCCGGGCGTGACGAGGTGGGTCGCAATGCCAGCCTGCGGAGCGGCGGCGGCCGGCGCCGGTGCCGCGGCGACTCCACCAGCGGCCTTGCCAAGGTCGGCGCGGACGATCCGCCCACCCGGGCCGCTGCCCTGGATGGATGAGAGGTCGATGCCCTGAGCCTGGGCAAGCCGTTTAGCGAGCGGCGACGCCTTGATCCGCTCGCCCTCGGCACGCGGTGCGGCGGCGGGCTGTGGCGGAGCGGCGGGCGTTTCGACTGGCGCCTGCGGCGGAGCGGCCTTGGGAGTCGCGTCGGCTTTGGGCTCGGGCGCGGCTTTCGGCGGCGAAACTGCAGGCGTGTCGGCTTTCGGTGCCGCACTGGCCGCAGCGCCCGCATCCTCACCCTCACCGGCGAGGATCGCGATCGGCGCCCCGACTTTCACTCCATCGGTGCCTTCCGCAACCAGGATTTTGGCGATCGTGCCTTCATCGACCGCTTCGAACTCCATCGTCGCTTTGTCGGTCTCGATCTCGGCGAGGATATCGCCCGATTTCACCGCGTCCCCCTCCTTGACCAGCCATTTGGCGAGCGTGCCCTCCTCCATGGTCGGGGAAAGCGCGGGCATTTTGAGTTCGATGGGCATGCGACAATGTCCTGAAGCGGCTGACCGGCTCAAAGCCAATGCGGCGGTTCGGGTCAAGGGAAAGCCGAAACCCTAGTCAGCGACTTGCACATTAGCGGCGTTTAACGCAGCACTTGGCATTGATGGGGGCAGACGAGCACAAACGCACGTATCTGGTCGTGATCGACGACAGCGCCGAAGCGAGCGTGGCGCTGCGCTTCGCTGCCCGGCGCGCAGCCAAGACCAACGGCCGGATCGAAGTGCTCGGAATCGTCGAGGCGCAGGATTTCGGGCGTGGTCAGCGCCGCAGTCGGTGAACTGCTCGACGAAGCCGGGATCGAAGCGAACATCATCGTCCAGCAGGGTGAGCCGGTCAAAGCGGTGCGCGAGTTCATTGGCGCGCGTCTGGACGTCGCGGCGCTGGTGCTTGGCGCTGCTCCGTCGGGCAACCCGGGCCCGCTGGTCGCCAACTTCTGCGGCAATGACGCGGGCAAGCTGCCGTGCCCGGTGATGCTGATCCCGGGCTCGCTCGACGACGAGCGCCTGGAGCAATTGAGCTAGCTCGCGAGGCTCTGCCGTTCTCGGCCCACCGCATTCGTGATATGCAAGCGGCGAAACGGTCGGCTCGGGATCGTCATGGCGGGGGAACGGATGCCGCGCATTGCGCCGATCCTCATTCTTGCGTTGGCCGGCTGGATCGCGAGCGATACCGGCAGCGCATCGGCGCAATCGGTCCAACTGCCAAAATGTGACCTGGATGTTGTTCGCGGTGCGCTTGCTAATCGTCAGGTGCAGGCCATTGTCGGATGCCGCGTGGAGGACGTCCGAGGAATCCTCCAACGTTATGATTTTGCCATCCGGGAGCATCCGGACTCGAGCGTTAGCGGCATAGAGGCCAGAACTATCCTCAGCGTGAAGCCGGGTCCGAGCGTGGTCGACGTTACCGTGTCGACGGGCGCTGGCTATCCGCCGCCCGAAGTTCATCGGCCGAGGTTTTCGATCCAGGCACCAGCGAAGGTCCAGGAAGGCCAACCGCTGACGTTCACCGTTCATCGCGAGAACAGCGACGAGCGGGCCCACCAAATCACGCTGTCCCCCAAGCCGCCCGAGTTGTTGAAAGGCGCCC
>Ga0193731_1000119_pt1 | contig 26394 bp, 22 predicted proteins | sample U1a2metaG_FD_144920 | JGI IMG/M metagenome (GOLD analysis project Ga0193731, IMG submission 144920) | Soil microbial communities from a riparian zone of the East river system, Colorado, United States - U1a2 | ecosystem: Environmental > Terrestrial > Soil > Riparian zone | place: USA: East River...
CCGGGGACACACCGAATACCTGACACAGGAATTCCAGGCTACTGAAAGTCTGATGCTGCTGGCCAGTGATGATCTCAAAGTCGGCTTAGTAACCGAGCATATTCCCATTAAAGATATTCCAGGCTACATCAGCAAAGAGCGGGTTGAGTTGAAAATCCGCTTGTTGGAACTTTCGTTAAAAAAGGACTTCAACATAAGCAAACCTAAAATTGCCGTCCTCGGGCTCAACCCCCATGCCAGCGATGATGGGTTGATCGGGCTGGAAGAAAACACCGTGATTAAGCCCGTGATCAATGATCTCAAATCAAAAGGCAAATTGATCCTTGGCCCCTATCCTGCCGACGGCTTCTTTGCCTCAGGCCAGCATAAAAAGTTTGACGCCATCCTGGCCATGTATCACGATCAGGGGCTTATCCCGTTTAAGTACATCGCCTTTGAAACTGGGGTGAACTTCACTGCCGGGCTTCCCATTGTTCGGACCTCGCCGGACCATGGAACGGCCTATTCGATTGCCGGAAAGAACCTTGCCGATGAAGGCTCCATGCGGCAAGCGATCTATTTGGCAGCTGAAATTGTTAAGAACCGGCGGGAGCAAGTCGGCGAAAAGTAGGTAATTCAGCCGAAAGTGGGTCTTCTTTTTCCTATGAACGCCTGTTTTTTCATTTTTAAGAAGTAATTTTGATAGAATGCCCTCCAAATGGATATCGTTACAAAAAAACAATTGAATATTTTGATCCAGTTAGCGGAAGCCGATAAGCATTTTGCCAAGGTAGAGCGCGAAATGATTTTTCGAATCGCAAGAGAGCGCAACTTCCCCGAGGACGTCGTCGACAACCTGATCCGCAATCCGGAACCGATTGATACGCTGGGGGCACTCTCACAGGAACAAAAGCTCGAATACCTCCTGACCTGCGTTCAGTTGATGTTTGTTGACCAGAAAGTCTTTGAAAGTGAACTGCTCTTTTGTAAAAGCATCGCTATCAAATTGGGCTTCAAAAAGAACGTCGTGGAATATTTAGTTGAACACAAGGATCAAACTAGCCGGGAAGAAATAAAGGCCAAGGTTTTCAAGGAATTTAGCATGACCTGAGTGTTAGAAAAAGCTTTAAATCAGCCCGGATTCCACCCTTTCTTCCGATCACTCCACTCACCACTGGCGGTTCGACCTAAAAATCATCCCGATTTCTGGTCAAAATCCGGTAAAACCTGATAAATTTGCACCCTACTTTTAAAATCCCGTTGATCGGGATTGGGAATTGAAGGCTTTTCGTGTCAATATTATCGGCCTGAGTTTAAAGGCGCATCACTTTGACTTTACGTTAGGAGATGCGTTTTTTAAGGAGTACGGGGCGGACCAGGTCGCCGGCGGCGAGTTAGTCGCTGCGGTGGCCCTTGACAAGAAAGAAACGTTCATTGAAGCTCACTTCCGGATACAGGGCCACGTCGGGTTGGTTTGCGACCGAAGCCTGGAACCATTTGACCTTGCCCTTGATATTAACAAGCGGATTGTTTTTAAATATGGGGAAGAGGAAACAGAATTGAGTGATGAAATCATCGTCATTCGTCACGATAGGACCTTCCTGGATGTGGGCCAGTACTTTTATGAATTTATTGTATTGGAAATTCCCATGAAAAAGTTGCACCCGAAATTCAGGGATGCGGAAGCCGGGGACGACAATGATGGTAAATTGATCTACACGTCCCCAGCCGATCCGGAGTCGGGAGACGACGATGTGATCGATCCACGATGGGAACAATTAAAGAAGTTAAAATAAACATATCAGGTTATGCCAAATCCGAAGCGAAAAACATCGAAAACCCGAAGAGATAAAAGAAGAACCCACTACAAAGGGGTAGCCAAGCAATTTTCCGTTGACCCTACTACAGGCGAGCACCACCGGCCCCACCGCGCCTTTTGGCACGAAGGCAAGTTGTACTACAAAGGAAACGTAGTGATGGAAAAAGAAGTCCTGGCCTAACAACCCATCATGCGGTTTATCGCTAAGGAATTACCGTTGGTGTGTTTTGCTTCTTATTCAAGCAACAAACAGGAATATCTGTTTTTCAAGATGCCCGGTGTACTCTGCCGGGCATTTCTTTTATGCAGAACCGCGATAAACCTGAAAAATAACGTATGAGCATCATCCATGCAGCCATTACCGGTGTTGGGGGATATGTCCCTGACTACATCCTTACCAACCAGGAATTGGAAACGATGGTTGAAACCAGTGATGAGTGGATCACGTCCCGGACCGGCATTAAAGAGCGCAGAATTCTGAAAGGTGAAAACAAGGGAGTTTCGGTGATGGGCATAGCGGCCGTGAAACAAATGTTATCCAAAACCAAAACGGATCCAAAAGATATTGACCTGATCATTTTTGCCACCGTCACGCCGGACATGCCTTTTCCGGCGTCTGCCAATGTAACGGCAGCGGCAGTCGGTGCCGTTAATGCCTTCAGTTTTGATATCGGTGCCGCTTGCTCTGGATTTCTTTTTGCCCTGGAAACAGGAGCCCGGTTTATTCAATCAGGTTTGTATAAAAAGGTAGTGATCATCGGAGGAGATAAGATGTCCTCCATTCTGGATTACAAGGACCGTACAACGTGCATCATCTTCGGCGATGGGGCCGGGTGCGTTTTGCTGGAGCCTACAACAGAAAAATTAGGTGTCCTGGATTCCATTCTCAAAAGCGACGGCACGGGCGAAAGTTACCTCAACATGAAGGCGGGTGGAAGCCGGATCCCCGCCACGCACGAATCCGTCGCCGCGCGGCAGCATTATGTTTACCAGGAAGGTTCGGCAGTGTTTAAGTTTGCTGTAACCAACATGGCAGACGTAGCCGCACAAATCGCGGAACGAAATCAGTTAACGCCGGAAACTATTTCCTGGCTTGTTCCTCATCAAGCCAATAAACGGATCATTGATGCCACTGCCAGCCGGGTAGGCATTACCGAAGACAAAGTGATGATGAATATCGCGAAGTACGGCAACACGACGGCAGGCACGATACCGCTATTATTGTGGGACTATGAGAAGCAATTAAAAAAAGGAGATAATCTGATCCTGGCCGCGTTTGGCGGAGGATTTACCTGGGGGGCCGTATATGTAAAATGGGCGTATGACTATCATTAAGACAATCCGATTCCGGGGTTTCGAAAAGGAGCAGCGTCCCTTCTTCCTGAACCTTATGTGAACTTGTAAATAGCTAATTCATTTGTAACTTAAGGTCTCTTTTTTTATGGCAACGGTATCAGATTTAAGCAAAGGAAATTATATTCGTTATAACGGCGACATCCTTCAAATCGAAGAACTCCAACATCGGACGCCGGGCAATCTCCGGGCATTCTATCAGGTGAAGATGCGAAGTGTGCGGACAGGGAAAATCGTGGAGAACCGCTTTCGCCCCGGCGATGCCGTCGACCAGCTTCGCGTGGAGACCAAGGAATATCAATACCTCTATCCGGATGGGAATAGCCTGGTCGTCATGGACAACGATAGTTTTGAACAAATCTATATCGACAAGGCATTGTTGGGCGACTCCGTTAATTTTATTAAAGAAGGAGTAACCTTAATGATTGCCTTTGAAAATGGCACCAATCCCATCACAGCCGAAGCTCCCGCGCATGTGGACTTCCATGTCACGTACACGGAACCGGGTATGCAGGGGGATACGGCGACCCGCACACTCAAACCAGCGACGATTGAAACCGGCGCAGAGATAAAAGTTCCGTTGTTCATTAACACGGGCGACCATATCAAAATAAAAACCAGCACCGGGGAGTACGTAGAACGCGTAAAATAAACTTTGGCAGCTCATGGTAAAGAGTAAAAAAAATACATCTTTTAAATCTGCTACGGCCCCCGGCCCAAACCAGTCAGAAATGAAAACTAACGAAATCAGAGACCTGATCGATTTTATTTCCCAGTCGGGATTAAATGAAGTAAATATTGAGACCAAGGAACTGAAGCTTCATGTAAAGCGCGAGCCCGACCAAAAAGTATTTAAATCAACACCGGTACAAATGGCTGCTGCTCCGGTAGCCGCCGCCCCGGCCGCCGTCGCTCCTGCTGCTTTGCAGAAACCGGCTGTCAGTGGTAAAAAAACGGCGGAAATCAAATCGCCCATGATCGGTACATTTTACCGCTCGGCTAACCCGGACTCTCCCCCCTTTGTTTCCGTTGGCGACAAAATCAGCAAAGGGCAGACCGTTTGCATTATCGAAGCGATGAAGCTTTTCAATGAGATTGAATCGGAAGTATCGGGGACCATCGTCAAGGTGATGGTGGAAAGTTCTTCCCCCGTGGAATATGATCAAGTGCTTTTCATTGTAGAACCGGACTAACTTACTTTAAGATTTAAAATTTAAAATTTAAGATTGGGCTCCTTAATTTTAAATCTTAAATCTTGAATTTTAAATCGTGTTATGTTTAAGAAGATATTAATCGCGAATCGGGGAGAAATTGCATTGCGGGTAATCCGCACGTGCAAAGAGATGGATATAAAAACCGTCGCGGTGTATTCCACGGTGGATCGCGAAAGCCTTCATGTTCGTTTTGCCGATGAAGCCGTTTGCATTGGTGGCGCTTCCAGCAAAGACTCCTATCTAAATATTCCCCGGATCATCTCGGCGGCTGAAATCACGAATGCGGATGCTATTCATCCCGGCTACGGATTTTTATCCGAACGCGCCGAGTTTTCTGCTGTCTGCCATGAGTATGGGATAAAATTCATCGGCCCGACCCCCGCTATGATTGAGGCCATGGGGGACAAAGCCACCGCCAAAGACACGATGAGAAAGGCAGGGGTACCCGTCATTCCCGGTTCCGACGGGTTGCTTTCTTCCATCGAAGAGGGGATGAAAATAGCGAAAGAAATCAAGTACCCGGTGATCGTAAAAGCCACCGCCGGAGGGGGTGGCAAGGGAATGCGGATCATCAACAATGAATCGGAATTCAAAAAGGCCTGGGATGATGCCAAACGCGAAGCCAGCGCTTCTTTTGGGAATGACGCGTTGTATCTTGAGAAATTTGTTGAAGAACCCCGGCATATCGAAATTCAATTGGTGGGGGATCAATACGGCAAAGCCTGCCACCTCTCCGAACGCGATTGTTCCATTCAACGGCGGCACCAAAAACTAGTAGAGGAAACTCCTTCTCCGATCGTGACGCAGGAACTGCGCGAGCGCATGGGTGACGCTGCGGTCAAAGGCGCGTTGGCGATCAGCTATGAAGGCGTCGGCACAATCGAATTCCTGGTCGATAAGCACGGTGATTTTTATTTTATGGAGATGAACACCCGCATCCAGGTAGAACACCCGATCACCGAGGAAGTTACCGATTATGACCTCATTAAGGAACAAATCAAAGTAGCGGCCGGAGTCCCTATTTCCGGGCGAAACTATTTCCCGAACTTATTTGCCATGGAATGCCGCATTAATGCAGAAGACCCCGCCAACGGCTTCCGCCCTTCTCCCGGTAAGATTACAAATTTGCACATGCCCGGTGGGCACGGCATTCGCATCGATAGTCACGTATATGCAGGCTATACTATTCCGCCCAACTACGATTCGATGATTGCCAAACTCATTGTCAGCGGCCAATCGCGTGAAGAAGTAGTCACCCGTATGAAACGCGCGTTGAGTGAGTTTGTTATCGAGGGCGTGAAGACCACCATTCCCTTCCATCTCAAACTGATGGACAATCCCGTCTTTCGGTCCGGAAAGTTCACCACCAATTTCCTGGAGACGTCGTTTGACTTTTCGGAACTTAAATAAAATTTAAGATTTACAATTTTAGATCAGGGGAACTATCACGGTGTTGTAACCTTAATCTTAAATTTTAAATCTTAAATTTTAAACGTACTGATTCAGCATGACAGGCATCACCAACATCAGAATATCTTCGTTTTTGTCTTTCTCCACAGGCAAAATAACCCCGGCTTTATTCGGCGCCGTCATGTTGAGTTTGATCTGATCGGTATCCAGGTTACTCAGCATTTCTATGAGGAAGCGGGCATTGAATCCGATCTCGATGTCCTCCCCCTCGTGCTCGCAGGAAAGCCGTTCGTTGGCTTCGTTGGAGAAATCAAGGTCCTCGGCGGATACCTGGAGTTCACTGCCCGTAATTTTCAACCGGACCTGGTGCGTTGTCTTATTAGCATAAATTGAAATGCGCTTCAGCGAGCCCAGCAAATCCGTCCGGCTGATCGTCATCTTGATCGTATTGGCAGACGGGATTACGTTTTCATAGTCGGGATAGCGTTCATCGATCAGTCGGCAAATCATCCGGATATTGCCAAACTTGAAAAAGGCATTGGACATATTAAAGTCAATGCTCACGTCGGTGTTCTCCGTCGGCAAGGTGGCTTTTAATAAATTTAGTGCCTTGCGGGGGATGATGATGGCGTTGCCGTTGTCGGACTTCACGTCGCTTCTGCGATAGCGCACCAGGCGATGGCCGTCGGTGGCAACGAACGTGGTGCTTTTGTCTCCCAGGTTGACATACACGCCCGTCATCGCAGGGCGAAGTTCATCGTTGCTGGTGGCGAAAATGGTGTTGTTGACCGCCCTGGCGAGCACATCCGAAGAGAGGGTAGCCGAGAAATCATTGGATACCGAAGGGACTTTGGGAAAATCCGTCGCATTTTCGCCTGAAAGTTTATAACGACCGTTATCGGAACTGATCTCAATACTGTACGATGATTCGTCGATCGAAAACGTAACGGGTTGGTCGGGAAGGTTTTTGAGCGTATCGAGGAGGATCCGGGCCGGCACAGCAATGCTCCCGCGCTCTTTCGACTCCACCGTAATTTCAGTGATCATCGAGGTCTGCAAATCCGAGGCCGTCACCGTCAAATTGGTTTTATCAATCTCGAACAAAAAGTTTTCAAGGATAGGCACAACCGGGTTCGTCGTGATCACACCGTTGATATTGGAAAGTTGCTTCAGCAGGTAGCTGGAATTAACGATAAACTTCATTGAATCAGTGGTTTGTGGTTGCTGCCCGTGAAAGGCAGGATGTGGTAAAGGTAGAAAGAAAATTCAATTCGGAAAGCGGGATCGGTAATCAGTAATCGGTGATCGGTGATCGGTGGCATGTCGCCACATCACCGAAATATCTACCAATTCAGAGCCAGACGCCAGACTCGCAGGGGAGCCTATTCGACCCGTAACCACTCTACCGATTACCGATCACCCGATCACCGATTACCGGTAACCCCTATTGCCTTTTGAAAAACGTCCGCTTTTTAACCACACGGAAGAGTTTCTTACGGTCAAATAGCACCAAGTCCCCCTCATGGGCTACACCCAGGATGACAGTCTCCCCGCGCAGCGCCGGAAACAACTCCAGCCGGTAGGTCCGGTTGGCTATATCATGGACCTCAATTGTATTTACCGGTTTGGTTTGAGCAAGGCTGTCGTATCGCTGCGTCCCTTTGGAGATGATCTGGTCGGCGGAGAGTTGCTGAACATCATCCAGGTAGGTATTGACGCGGGAGGTATCAGGCTCGTTCATCCCCTCTACCGTGACCGTAAGACTCCTATCCGGCCTGCTGATGACAAAACCGGCCGAAGGGTCCGCCGTGTTCACTGTGATCAGGCTTTTGAAGTTTCTCCAGGCGAAATTAAACACGCGTTTATCACGCCAACCATTCTCGTCGATCGCAAAAATATCAGCCAGGTAAACCCGGTACCCCGGGATCGTCATGAGATAAGGTTCCGTGTCCGTGTCTATTTTGAAATACGTTTCTCTCTTCTGTGGATCGCCTCCGGCCACGAATTGTTTCTTTAATTCGGGTCCTTCGAATAGACTGATTGTTACGCCTTGTGCACCCAGGATCTTGTTTATCGAGTCGCGCCGGGCGGTGGCTACGGGCCGCTTCGGCAAGGCTTGTGCCAGCGCCGCAAATAGGACGTCGATCAACGCCCGATCGGCCTCATACCGGTTTACTTTCCAATCGGAATCAAAATGCAAGTCGACTTTCCTGTCTTTCCATTGTAACACCACGCGGTCTATTTTGGAAGGATCCTCTACTTTAAAGAGCGAAGGGTCCACGATCGGTTGGTCCTGGGCTTGCTGAACAAAATACACCGCGCCCGTGCAAGCGATAAGCACCAGGAATAAAATCAGCCTTCGTCTGTTTTTCTTTTCCTGCATGATCAAAAGCTTGTGTATTTTCTTTTTCTCCTCCACATTCTACCCAGGCCAAACAGGATCAACACCAGTACGGGCAACACCAGGTTCACCACCTGCCAAAAGGATCGATTCCTGATTCGCTCTTTGTCGAGCGGCCTGATCTTCACTTCCTTGTTGCGGGCGCTGATCACACCGTTCTCCTCGACAAGGTAGGCTACCATATTCAGGAGTAAATCCTGGTTGGCAAACGTGTAGCCTGAAACCAGGTCGAGTCCCAACGCCTGTGCCTGGCCCGAGCGCGGATTCACATCGTTGCGCGCCACGTCGCCATCCGCCACAACGATTATTTTAGCCGGCTTACTTCTTTCCGCCACCACACTCGTGTCGACACCCGCTGGAAAAAACCTGTTTTTGTAAAGGGAGGTAAATTCACCCTCCAACAAGTAGGCAACCGGAATGGGCCCTTCCTGGAAATCCTCGCGCTTCAGTTCTTTCCTAACGTCGTTGATGTCAATCTTTACAGGGATAGTTGCTTTGCGTGAATAGGAAGATGTGAAAAGCAAAGCCGTTTTCTTTACCCCTATGGCTTTCACCGTGTCCATGCTGCTGATAAACCGGGTCAGGGTGGCGTCCAGATTTCTGGTGATGGGGTGGTCGGCATAGTGGTTGATCAGCGGGAACCACGGCCAGTCCAGGGGCATGAGTTGAGGCCGGCCACCGGCCTCGCCTACTACCACCGGGTATTTACCGGCAACCCTGTCCTGGATAAGGTCCCGGTTGATCCTTACGCCATACTTGAATAATTGATCGTCCAGGTTCACTTCAATCGGGAAAGCATAATAATTGTTGCGGGAGGCGCTGTCCATAACGGCGTCCTGCCTGTCGATCAGGAAAATCACGTTGCCACCCGTCATGATGTATTGGTCCAATTTGAATTTATCGGCTTCGGAAAATGGTTTGACGGGCTTCGGCACGATCAGCACATCGTAATGGGAAACCTCTTTCTTACGAGGGAGATCGACGTTGAACACGTCGTACTGTTCCAACAGGGCATTGTTCAATCCGGCAATGCTAAGGCTATCGAGTTCGCCGTGGCCCCTCAACAGGCCCACCCGTTTCCGACCGGTGTTCGTCAATTTTTGAATGGCGTTGGCGAATTCAAATTCAATACCTTCGATGGATTGGTTGAGTACCTCTTGTGAACCCACAGCAAGGCGACTGCCTTTGAGCAACATCACCCCATTTTCAAATCCATTATACGATAGGAGCGCTCCCGGAAAAACGATTTTCTCCGTGCGTTCTCCTCCTTTTTTATCGATCACCCGCATCCCGTGCACTCCTTTCGAAGCGAGTCCCGCCATGAATTCATTCCTGGCTTTGTCACTCATGGCCAACGCCGGATCGGTAAACGTATAATGGACTTTGTTGTTAGAATAGATTCTGAATTCTTCGAGGGTCTCCCCTACCGACTTCCGAAACCGCCTGAATCCAGGGTTCAAATCTCCTTCCAGGAATACTTCGATATAGACGTGGTCATCGAGATCGCGCAGGAGCTTTTTTGTCGGGGCCTTGATGGTATAGCGTTTTTCCTCCGTAAGGTCGATCCGGAAAAACAAGCTGGACGCCATAAGATTGACAAGCACGACGAATACGATCCCATTGGCTAACAAGAGACAATCTCCGAGTTGCCTGCTTTGCTTCCAACTACGCATTGGTCTCTTGATCGTCTCCATCGATTAATGTTGCCACTGGCGGCTCCCCATGACCGTCTTTGTTAGAATTAATAGTAAGCCCATCACACTGCCGAAATAAACCAGGTCCCGGCTATCGATCAGGCCTTTGCTCATGGCATCGTAATGATAAAGGATCCCGAGTTGGCGTATCCACAGCACTTCTTCGCTTCCGCTGGCCACGGAAGAAAGTGAATCAAATCCGGAATAAAGAATAAAACAAAGGAAAGCCGCCAGAATGAAAGCAACGACCTGATTGGTTGTTAACGAAGAGGCTAATATCCCCACCGAACAAAAAACGCCGCCAAGAAGGGCCAACCCCATGTACGAGCCGATGACCCCGGGTGTATCAATGTTCCCAATCGGATTTCCCAGTTGGTAAACAGAAAAGTAATAGATCCCGGTTGGAATGAGCGCAACCAGGACCAGCGCGAATGCCGCGAGAAATTTTCCAACGAGGATTTGCCAGTCACTCAACGGCTTTGTCAGTAATAATTCCAACGTACCGAGCTTCTTTTCTTCCGCAAAACTCTTCATCGTGATGGCCGGAATGAGAAAAACAAAAACATAAGGGCCCGTGGAGAATAAGGTATCCAGGTCGGCGTACCCGTTGTCGAGCACGGAGGTTTCAGGGAATACCCACATCAGCAGGCCCATAGCGGTAAGGAATACACCGATCACGATGTAGGCGATCAGCGAGTTGAGGAAGGTATTGAACTCTTTTATAAATATCCAGATCATCGTTTTAATCGGTGATCGGTGATCGGTAATCGGTGATCGGTGGTTTGTACTACCGATTACTGATCACCGATTACCGATTACTATTTCTCCCTTTATCTTATTCAAAAAATAATTACTCCGCCCCCGGTTGGTACTCCCCACCTGCGGTCAATTCTTTAAAAATAGTTTCAAGTGAATTTGCTTCATTTCTTAATCCCACCAGCGAGAGTTTCTTATCGGCGGCAAAGCGAAATATTTCGGGCCTTAAGTCGATCCCCGGGCTTGCCGTGATCCTGAACTGAGAAGACGTTATTTCCTCCACCTGATCCACACCCGGGATGGATTTCAGATCGGACAGTGCCACCCCACTTTCAAATTCGACGATCAATACAGACGATCCGGTTTTCTTTGCAAGGATAGTGGAAAGGCGGTCATCCGCCACCAGTTCCCCGCGATGAATAATAATCACCCGGTCGCAGAGTGCCTGGACCTCCTGCATGATGTGGGTGGAGAAAATGACGGTCTTGTTTTTACTCACATCCCTGATCAGCTTGCGGATCTCCACAATCTGGTTGGGGTCGAGACCGGAGGTCGGCTCATCGAGGATGAGTACCTTGGGGTCATGGATCAAGGCTTGCGCCAGGCCCACCCGCTGACGGTACCCTTTTGAAAGGGATTCTATTTTCTTATTTTGTTCCGGAGCCAATCCGCATAGCTCGATCATCTCCCCGATCCGTTGTTTCAGCCGGGTGGACTTCAATCCGAAAAGTCCCCCGGAAAAAGCCAGGTATTCATGGACATACATGTCCAGATACAACGGGTTGTGCTCTGGCAAGTAGCCAGTATTCTTCTTTACCTTTAACGGTTCATTGACAACATCGAATCCGGCGACCATTACTTCGCCCGAGGTGGGGGGTAGGTATCCGGTAGCAATTTTCATGGTGGTAGATTTGCCGGCCCCATTGGGACCCAGGAAGCCAACGATCTCCCCTTCATTTAATGAAAAGGAAATATCATGAACGGCCCGTTGACGGCCATAAACCTTTGTAAGATGTTGGATTTGAAGTGACATTTTTTGGCGGACAAAAATACTATTATTGTATATCACAACGTCAGAAAACCGCGGCTGATTCGCAGATTTTTGGGCATGCCTGGCATATGCTTAACGATCTATCGATGTCTAGAATTGCGCCAGGCCTTAAGCCTGGACAGCACGCCGGGCTATTTCACGCCGGAGAGCAGTCTAATTAAGATAAAGTCTCACTGATTAGGGACTTTCTCTGCGAAAATCTGCGGGATCTGCGGGAAACATCCCTTTGAAAAGTCCATTCGAATTTTAGACCTTTACCTTTTCAACAAATCTTGCCATGCGATTAATACTGTCTTTCATTTGTATAGTGGGCCTTTCTACCGCCGTTGCACAGACCGGTTACAAACTCGATTTCAAGATCAAAGGCTGGAAGGACACCACGGTCTACCTGGGGTATTACCAGGGAGAAAGTACCTACATCCGCGATACGGCTCAGGTGAATAGCCAGGGGGCATTTACGTTTGACGGGCAGAAAAACTTATTTCAGGGAGTCTATTTCCTGGTGCTGAACAAGACCAAGTTTTCCGACTTTGTGATCGGCGAGGACCAGCGCTTCAGCATGGAGACCGATGCCGACGATTATATCCCTCAGATGAAGGTGACCGGCGATGAAGACAACCGGCTTTTTTTTGAGAATGCGACGTATCAACTGGAGCGGCATAAAGAAGCCGAGCCGTACATCAAGATCCTGCAAGACTCCACACTGAAAGACGAACAAAAGAAAAAAGAAGCGCGGGAGGCTTTTGCTAAGGTAAGTGAAAAAGTACTCGCACATGAACGTCAGCTCGTTGCTGACCATCCCTCCTCGCTTACGGCAAGGGTATTCAAGGCTACCATGCCTGTCGTGGTGCCGGATCCACCCAGGAAGGCAGACGGTTCTATTGATTCAACCTTTCAATTTCGGTATTACCGGGAACACTACTTCGATAATTTTGATTTGGCAGACGATGCCCTGATCCGGATGCCTAAACCGTTCTACCGGGATAAAGTAAAGGACTATCTGGAAAAATTATTTGTTCCGCAGCCTGATACCATCACGCGGGCTATTAACAAAATAGCAGCACAGGCAAAAAAGAATCCGGAGGCGTACAAGTACATGATCTCCACCGTCCTCTTTCTTTACCAGACCCCTGAAATCATGGGCCTCGATGAAGTATTCGTCAATTTGTACAATCGCTATTTTGCTACCGGTGAAATGGATTATTGGGCGAATGCTCAACTGAAGAAAAATCTGAAAGAATATGCCGACAAAGTAAGCCGTGCGATGATTGGCCGTACAGCTCCTAACCTCACGATGCAGGACCAAAATTTACAGCCTAAATCGCTGTACGACATAAAAAAGAAATATACGGTCATTTATTTTTTTGATCCCGACTGCGGGCATTGCCGGCAAGAGTCCCCCAAGCTCGTCGACTTCTACAACAAGAATAAAACCCGGTATGACCTGGAGGTCTTTGCTGTCTCGGCCGACACCTCCATTAAAAAACTGAAAGATTATATCAAAGAAATGAAGATGACCTGGATCACGGTCGATGGCCCGAGAAGCTATATTACCGAGCACTACCGAAACCTCTACTTTACAGAAACGACCCCCACGATCTATATTCTGGACGAAAAGAAAAAAGTAATCGCCAGAAAATTGCCGGTTGAAAAACTGGACGAATTTCTGTCTAACTACGAGAAATTCCAAAAAAGGAAAGCGCCAACGGGGAGCAAGGGAACGTAGATAAGTCTCTGGTTTCCCGCTGGTTCAGTTTTGTTTCCCGCAGACCTGTCCGCCGAAGCGTCTCGCGTAGGCGGATCTCGCAGATTCTCGCAGATGGGATGGACTTGGTTATCGAATTGACAAACTGTCCGTTAAGTTCTTTCGATGTCCTGCTCATGGCCTTGATATTTTGAGGGACAGATGAAGAGAGCCTCAATTATCGTGGCATTTGCCTGCGTAGGACGCTACGAAGGCGGAATGGCTGTGAGGGATTTGTGGAATCTGCATTTTGCGCGTCCAATTCTGCGAAAATCTGCGAGATCTGCGGGAAACCCTTCTCGGGCAGGCATTCTAATACACTTTTTAGGGGGTTGGTGTAATAAAACAGGTCTTTCATGCAACTATTTGCCTGTGGTGGAGTATCTAAGGAGGTAAATACCTGAAACTATGGCCCTCCTCAACACCCTTTTCGGAAAAAAGAAAAAAGAATTCCGGGCGTCGTGCACGATCACCAAAGAACCTCTTGAAAAAGGCTATGGCTATTTGCTCACCACGGCACAAGTAGTGTCTTCCAGGAAATACTGGGACCTGATCATGACGGAGCCTGAAACGATGTCGTACACCGTTTCCCATTTCAAGAATCAGTCGAGCGGCACGCAGATGCGAAGCATGATCTTTGAAAAGTACACGACCATTTCAAAGCCATGGATTGTGTCAGACTCCGTTATAAATTATTTTGATGTGGATCGGATCGTTGCCCGCGAGGGCGCCAAAAAGTGGTGGGAAAGCGAAGGAAACTATGCTCCGGACCAAACCGGACCGGCGACGGATTATCTTGACAGCCCTACCTTCCAGGACGTTAGAAATTATGCGATTCTGGAGGCGGGGAGGGAACGGGTGAAGATGAGTGCGTAACCTCACCCCCGGCCCCTCTCCGAGACGGAGAGGGGGGAAATACTAAACTCCCTTTCTACCAAAATGAGTTCGGATGGAAAAGCAACGCAAGCTTGCTTCTCGTATTACAATCCACCCGGATATTCGCGGCGGCAGACCTTGCATCCGGGGAATGCGCATTTCTGTTCATGACATTCTCGATTGGTTGGCTTCGGGTATGACCCAGCAGGATATATTACGAGACTATTCAGAACTGGAAAGGGAAGACATTGAAGCCGCTCTCCGTTTCGTGGGCGAGCGCGAAAACAAAACACAATACCTGGTCTCTTAGGTACATGCTGCTTTTCCAATCAAAACAGACAGAAATTAAGTCCTTTCTGCAAAATCCCGATGTGGGTTATCTGGAAATTCTTTAACGATGCCATACCTGTCGCAGAACCCAGCCATATGGCCAGGTACATCAAGCTCCCCTCTCCGCCTCGGAGAGGGGCCGGGGGTGAGGTTCAATTCCTCCTCTCAATCGTAAACTTCACCAATTGTTCTAGCGAAGTTTTGTAAACGGACTCCGGTAATTCGTTGAGAATGTCCGTGGCTTGCTGGTGAAATTGGTTCATGGATTGGGTGGCATATTCAATTCCGCCGGAAGCCTTGACGTAAGCGATCACCTCTTTTACCTTTTTGGGTTTGGTGCTTTCGTTCTTGACAATACCAATAATTTTTCTCCTCTCCGACCAGGACGATTTCGACAACGCGTGGATAAGAGGAAGGGTCATTTTTTTCTCTTTGATATCGATTCCCAACGGCTTGCCGATCTCCTCTTCACCATAGTCAAACAGATCATCCTTGATCTGGAACGCCATTCCTACGAGCTCACCAAAGGTCCTCATTCGGTCGACGGTCGCCATTGAAGCCCCGGCAGAGCTGGCCCCGACGGCACAACACGATGCGATCAGGGAAGCTGTCTTTTGGCGAATGATGTCAAAATATACTTCTTCCGTAATGTCCAGCTGCCGGGCTTTTTCAAGCTGAAGCAACTCCCCTTCACTCATTTCTTTTACCGATTTGGTGACGATGCCCAGGAGATCAAAATCATTGTTTTCAATTGAAAGGATCAATCCCCGGGAGAGTAGAAAATCCCCGACGAGCACGGCAATTTTGTTTTTCCATAGAGCATTAACGGAGAAAAAACCTCTTCGGTAATCTGCGTCGTCCACGACGTCATCGTGTACCAGCGTAGCGGTATGCAGCAATTCGATGAGCGAAGCGCCGCGAAAGGTAGACTCCCCGATCTGCCCACAGGTGCCGGCGCTCAAAAAAACAAACATGGGCCGCATTTGCTTGCCTTTCCGCTTGACGATGTAGTTCATGATCTTATCGAGGAGGAGAACACGCGTCCGCATGGAAGCGCGGAACTTTTGTTCAAACTCTTCCATCTCGCGGGCAATTGGTGCCTTGATATCCTCTAAGCGCATAGACATGAGTTGCAATAATACGGAATCAGGTCCAGAGTCGATAGCCTCCGGCAGGTTGTTCGCAAAGCTTTTCAAAAAAGGGACCCTGAACTATCTACTATTTTACTACTTTCGAACCATGAAGGCAATAGACGAACAATGGGAGCAGTTGCTTTTTGTGGTCGCCGTGCTGGTAATCGCATTTATCGTCGCGAGCATTTTGCGTTTCCTGATGGGCCGGTTTTTGAAGGCCTCCACCAGGAAACTGAAAGTGGACCCTACCCGGTACAATTTCTTCAAAAATGCCGTTGACTTTATTGTCTTTCTGGCTGCCGCCATCATTATTTTCAGGTCGATTCCCCCCCTGCATGCCTTTAGTACAACGCTGATCACCGGAGCAGGCGTGCTGGCTGCCGTCATTGGCTTTGCGTCGCAGACTGCATTTTCCAACATTATCAGCGGCTTTTTCCTGGTCATCTTCAGGCCTTTTAGTGTGGGCGACCGCGTTAAGATTGGCCAACTTTACACGGGCGACGTGGAAGACATCACCCTGCGGCACACCATCATTAAGGATTTTGAAAACAAAAGGATCATCATTCCCAACAATGTGATCAGCAATGAAACGATCATTAATTCCACCATCGTCGACGAAAAAGTGATTATGTTCATTGAAGTCGTTATTGCCTTTGATGCCGACACAGACAAGGCCATCCGCATTATTCAGGAAGAAGCAGTGAAACACCCGTTCTGTATTGATAATCGCACGTCGGAAGAACTGCAAAAAGGGGAGCACCAGGTTATGGTGCGGGTCATGGCATTTTCGGAAATCGGTGCCCAACTGCGGGCCTATGCAACCGCCCGCAATGCCAACGAGGGCTTTGAATTAAAATGCGATGTACTGAAGTCAGTGAAAGACCGGTTTGTGAGAGAAAATGTCGGGATCGCCTATGCGTACAGAATGTTAGTCCAAAAGAATATCTCCTGATCCCTTATGATCCTCCGAAGAAAATCAAAAAATCGAAAGTTGCCGGTTGGGCCGAATCCAGTCCAAAGCAAGATCATTCTCGAACTCATCCAATACAATGATAAGGCATATCAAAAATATGACGATCAGCCCATAACCGAACTTCTCGCCCTTCTTAAGTCAGGCCAGGTCAATTGGATTAATCTTGATGGATTACACGACAAGGATATCATCCAAAAAATCGGAGAACATTTCCAACTTCATTCCCTGCTTATCGAAGATATCAACAGCGATAACCAACCGAAAGTAGAGGAATACAAAGAGTACCTTTTCTTCACGCTCAAAATGCTTTACCGCATCGAGGCGCCCAACATCATCGACTACGAGCAAATCAGTTTTGTCCTTGGAAAGGATTACCTGCTTTCGTTTCAGGAAAAGGACGGTGATTTGTTCGGACCGTTCCGCGAACGGATCCGCCTCAACCAGGGCCGCGTCAGGAAAAAGAAGGCCGATTATTTGCTCTATCGGCTGATTGATATTATCGTCGATAGCTACTATACGGTGCTGGACAATATCGGCCAGCAAATTGAAGACATTGAAGAGGCCGTGTACAACAATCCGTCTCCAAAAGGATTCCAACACATCCAGCAGCTTAAGAAGGAGTTAATCTATTTACGGAAGGCCCTGTACCCCTTGCGCGACGCGCTGAATAAACTGATAAAGGACGAGTCCGGATTTATCGAAACTTCCAATTCCCGTTATTTCTCCGACATTTATGACCACGTAGTGCATTTGATCGACAGCCTGGATACGTACAAAGACCTGACCTCGGGATTGATGGACATCCACATCAACACTCTTAATACGCGGATGAACGAGATCATTAAAGTGCTGACTATCGCCTCAACGATTTTTATGCCGTTGACTTTTATCGTGGGCGTCTATGGTATGAACTTTGAATTTATGCCCGAGTTACACTCTCCCTGGGGGTATCCGGGGGTATGGGCCGTTATGATTCTAATGACGGTGGGGATGGTGATGTATTTTAAGCATAAGAAGTGGTTTTGAGAAGTCTTGATTCTTTAATCCCTAGTCCTGAGTAGGTGATAGGTTAGTCACTTGTTGTTCCTAACTCAGGACTAAGGACTAAGGACTGATGACTCAAGACTAAACTAAGGACTAATTCTCTTCTTCATCGGAAACTCAAACCCCATCCGCACATTCAGCCGATCGGCATAGGGACTGGTTTTGTAGAAGCGGTCATGAAAGTTATACATCATCTGGATGTTGCCGCGGATGGATTTGGAGAGTTTATATTCTTTCTTTATTCCTCCGAAGACACCCCAGACCCATTGCCGGCTGGCGGGATCGGTGGGCATGTTGCCGGTGATCAGGGGTGGAACGAAAGTATTCATCGTCTCAACATCTCCCCGCAGGGCAAAGCCTTTTATAAACTTAAACTCGGCAAATGTTCTCGGACCATAGATCCTGTCTTTGTGTGTCAGGTGAATGTAATGATGGAAACCAACCCGTTCATTCCATCCTGCTCCCGCCGTAAGCCGTCCGTTGAAGCGATAACCAATCTGCTGGTTGAAATCGATCAGCACATTACTTTTCTTTTGTACTTGCAAGATGAGTCCCGGCAGGATCCGCTCGAACAACGGTTTGCCGTGCATGGTGTTGCGGGCTCGTTTTGGGATGTCCTTGATACTGCTCAGGTTGGCATATTTCTGCTTGTATTTGCTGATCTGTGACATTGCACTTTGCAGTTGTTTCTCTTTCCCGGCAAAATGATTGACGGCCTGTTTCTGGGCTTGTTCCATGGCAAGTTTTTCCATTGCCTTTGGGTCGTTACCTTTGGCGGCCATCGATTTATATTGATGGATAGTTCCAGCTTCGGCTTGAAACGGTTTCATAGGGCCCATTTGCATTGCTTTGTTCTCAAGTGTTTTCGTTGCGGTCAGACTATCAAGGTTTCCTTTGGAGACTTTCTTGACATCTTTTGAGTATCCTTTAGCTTGGCGCTCGATTTGGTTCACCTGCCCGAACTCCTTTTCTGCTTTTCCCAGGTCGCCTGTGTTTTTTAGTTGACTGAGTTCCTTCTGCGGGGAATTCGTAAGATTCTTCAATTCACTTGTTTCCTTCCCAAGGTCTTTTGTAAGATTGTCATTTCCCAATCCGCTGATCCCGTTTAAGGGACTGGTGTCATTTGGAAGAGTGCCTAATGCAAGATTAAGATTAGTGTTGGGTAGTGTTCCTTGATTTATGCCGGGAACTTGGAGCTTGGGTAAGCCTGCCTGCCCGGTGGGCAGGTTAGTATTCCCCGCAAGGCCGGCCCCTCCCCCTGCTTCCTTATTTAGATTGTTGAGCTCCCCGTTTATCCTGCCTTCCATCTTGTTAAACTCCGCGTTTAGCGTAGTAAACGGTTCGTTGACTTTACGCTCCAGTGATGCAAGCCTGGCCTCGGCCTGTTTAGGGTCCTTTAATGGGCCAGCTTTCTCAATGCTATCCAACAGATGTGAGTACTGCCTTGTTGGAAGGTTTAATCTTTGCAGGCTGTCAATGCGATGTGTAAGTTTTCTTTTGACCAAATCCAGTTTGCGGTTGTATTGCGAAAGATTGTGACTTAAGCTATCGGTGTAATGGGCAAGTTCTTGAGGTAGTTTTGTAATACTGTCTATCTTATTGGAGATGTGGGATTGAGTTGAATCAATGTTATGTGTTTTGCCTACAAAAACGCTATCCGTTTTGTGCAGCAAAGAATCGCGATTGTATTGGGCCGAAAGGGGATTGGAGAATCCAATAATTAGGAGTAATAAAATGAATACGGACTGGATCGCTTTTTTTAAATTCATTTCATAGTTCGCTGTCTGAAGCTTTAGTGAGTCTATTATGGCTTATATCACAGCTGAACAGAACTAATGCAACAATTAAACAAAAAATGATTTTCATAGACTCATTTTTTATTAGTTATTAGCAAAAGGATACAAGGATTATTATACACCGTTCTGAACCTTGTGTTCATCTCAAACCCTAATTTATTAGGATGCCAAGTAAGATTGGTGCCGCCACATGAAAACACAAAACATAATAGCAACTGCTCCCATCGTTTTTAGGTTTCTGGGGGTGGAATTCCTGTAAACTTCGACTAATTCTAAATACTTCTTACTTCGAACAAAGTAATCATAATTTAAGTAATACGACAGAAATATACAAGGCTATAAGAATCGATTTTGCTGAAACATGAGGATAAAGGCTGTGGCGGAATGGAAGTGTGATAAGAAACATGTCTAAAGCAAGACAAGTACTTAAAATGAACATGGCAGAATACTCTGCAAAATCCTTATCAATTGTTTTTAACAATGTCCTGTAAACACCAAAGTACAGGTAGTCATACGCTTTCATCATTTCGGAAGGCTAAGCATTGTGTTAAGATAAATTGTAGGCACTCCTAGAGTATCGAATGATTGATAAAAGGGGTCAAATGCTCCTGTTGCATCTGCCATCCCTAATCCAAATGAAATGAATGGACCTGCAACCGGGATAGCATTACTGCCCAGAATTAAAACAGCCCCGACAAGTCTAGCGCCATCCGAAGGTTGAAGATTATGGTCTGCCGCTTTGGCAACAAATTGTCCAATTGCAATTAAAGCAACCGCCCCATTTAATCCACGGCTTAGCACATTAACACCTTTAAAAGCTGCAGGACCAAGCGCTACTCCTTTGCTGGCATCAACGCCAAGGCTAAATACCACTAAAACACCGTTAGCAGCCGCCACAAAAGGATTTGAGGCTTCAGTGCCGAGGCTTCCAGGGTTACTTGAGAATTGCGAATCCCCTCTACTCTCGACCTATTTATTTTACAATAGATTCACCCCGACACTCATACTTCACTCCTTCTCCGTTGTCAAATCTTATCACATACAGTCCGCCCCAATTAATAACCCCTGTTTTATCAAGAACCTTTTCGTATTTGGCACTGCCCTCTTTTTCATTCACCTCCAAATCCTTTCCATTTTGCTTCGTAGTGAAATTCTCATAAAAGTGAAATTGTATTTTGCTATTTTTTGGAGTTGCGACCAAAAAGGCTATCCTTAAAGTATCTCCAACCTTAAAATTTTCCCTATTAGTGGAATAATCAACAACCGGGGTGCCGAAAACGCTTTTGATTTTCCCATTTTCAAGAAATTCAAGCCGAAAACGACCTTCACCTTTACGATTATATGCTTGATACAGTTTGATCCCCCCACCTTCAAAATACTCCTCTTCAAACCCCGATCTTATTCCATCTTTATATTGAACGAGGTTCATTTTATTTCCGTTCTCAAAATACTTATTCGCAGTTCCAACTATTTTGTTTTCATGATAATAACCCTCGGCTTCTAGTTTGCCGCTGCGATAGTATCTCTTAAACAAGCCTTCCTTGATTGAGTCATTGATAAAGAATCCTTCACTTCGGATATTACCATTCTCCCACTTGGTTGTCTTGCGTATTATGATTCTATTCTCTTTTTTTTCGCCACAGGCGAGAAGGAAAAAGGAAAGGACAAATAATTTTATTACGCTTTTCATATGGTTACAAGAAACTCAATGTTTTATGCCGCCCTGCGTCGTCCAATAATGTTCTGCTGGATTCCAAATCCAACTACTATCACCAGGAAAATACAGTGTGGATTGAGGAGGCCTGAACCCCTCATCGCTCAACCCCTCACTCATTGCTTCACGTGGCTTTTCTGGTCCAATCGATTGGTCTATAATCGTTTCGCGGCTATAATTGCTTTGACCCAACCCCAATCCTATCCTTTCCATTAACTCTACTGTAAAAGACCAATCAATATACATTGGGTGCCCAGCACCACCCTGTCGAGGCGGAGGTGGGCCATTATTTCCATTGTCGTTTCCTGAAAGGTATATGGCATAAGCACTTGGTAACGCATTCCAAAGTGCTTTAGCCATATCAGAATAAGACTGTCCCAATTGCTCAAAACCCTGTCCTATGCTTCCCCAGAAACCACCCCCTTGACTACTAACAAATTTAAGACTAATATTATTTGATGGTCCAACATTATACAACGTACCATTAATCGTTTCATAATGTTGGCCAGGGTCTCCCGGGGTTGCGTAATTATTCGATACCCAAAATCCACCATTTCCTATATTTATTGTTAAGTTTCCAGTAGCTGATCCAGCCCCGGCCTGATATACATTTGTCCCATACATCATCGCATATGCATCCAAACTCATCGCCCCGCTGTTTACAGCCGCAGCATCTTGTTGCATTTGGCTACCACCTCCTCCTCCATCTCCTCCACCATCCAAATACCAATCCGGATAAGTGCTATCTCCCGCCATAAGCCCACTATGAGATTGATTCTCAGCTTTAATGTCCCGCCATGTGACGAATTGTCTTACCGATCCGGATGGATCATTAGACCCTATCGGATCATTGCCCGCATAATGGTAAGGTGTGAAGCTGTGATCTCTGTACGCCAGCGGATCAATCTGGTGGAGTCTTCCCAGCGTCGGATCATAACCACGGTAGAACGTGTCATACCAGCCGGAAGTCGTATTAATCTCTGCGCCTCCATCATACAAAAAGTTATTCTTTGAGTTGTCCCTGGTCCAGCTTTCGGCAGTCTGAAATCCAAATGGATAGTACTCATTGTACTGCACGATCCTGCTAGGGGTAAAAGTCATCTTTATATCATCAAAATACACATCTACAAAGGTAGGATGTTCATTGGAAACGTAAAGAAAGGCATAGCCGGCCTCTTTTACCGTATAACTGGCTGAAATATAAGTCGGTGAACCGCTGGAATTTACCTGGGCATAGGCTACATCAAGGAAATTATAATTCCTGTCAAATAGCACAATATTGACAAAGGCCTTTGGGTCTGTATTGTCGGATGTTCCGTCACTATAGCCTCCCGCTTCTATGCCACCCCATGTGTTGATCCCCGCCGAGGGTGTTCCAACTTCGCCGTTAGCCGGTGCAGGCAGGGCAAAGGCACTGAGCAATGCTCCTGCAAAGGCTGCCAGGTTGCTGGCTCCGGTCTGTGAAACGTAAGAACCATAAGCCTCGATCTGTAGCTGGTCTCCCGGAAATACCTTGTAACTTTTTGACACGCCCACCTGACCAAGGTAACCTCCATTGAGGTACTGTGACTTTGTACCCCCGACAGTATGGTTGTGCGAAGAGATCGGGCTAATCCCCGAACTGCTTGGATAGTTTTGAAAGTTGAGGGCCTCGCTGGCCTGTGCCGCGCTTTCAAAGGTGGCCATGACGGCTTGTGCTGTCGAGGCAGCTGATGTAAACACTACACGGGTATTCCCTTGGTGGTCAGCGATAGCATACTGGTATTCCATCGTGCCGGCATTGTTTACTACCCGGCCTTCCGGTGAAGAGAAGAAGGTGAGCACGTTGTTTTCATAAACAAAACCGTTCACGTAGTCGGTGATGGTTTGAAGCACGCCGGACGTGTTATACAATCTCATCGACAACTTGTTTCCTGCCGCATCATAGACGGTTGCGAAATAATGTCCATCCTGGAAATTCACCTGCCGGGCCTTGCCCAGGAAGTTATTGATCTCCCAGGTCATCTTTGTGTTCAGGTCGGTCTGTAAATTCCCATAAGTATCATAGGTGTATTCGGTCGTGGCCTGCGCGCCGTCATTGAAACCGGCGGGATTGGCCGTAGCGTCATCTACTTTACTCAACTGGTTACCCGCCGCATAGGTGTAGGTCAGATTGTCGATCATCTGGGCTGTGCTGGTGGGGGTATGACCGGTGAGCCCGCGCTGGTTCTGGTCGCGTTGCAACGTGTAAATATTCCCGTTGTGATCGTAGGTCATGGCTTCATTAAGTGTGTTCACCTCACCGGTCCATCCGGCATTATATGCCTGGAACGTTGCTTTCAGCAATTGATCACTTTCGTCGTAGGAAAATTTATAACTTCGCTGTCCGTTTGCATTGGCCGGTGCGCCATACCCTTTCCACTTGATGGCGCTGATGTTGCCATTATAATACACCTTGTCGCCGGTCTGGTCGTTGAGACCTGTTTCTGTCGTATTGTAAAGAAGTTCCATGCCGAAATAATCGTTGAGGTCACCGTTTTTGTTGTCGACGTTTAGTTGCGCATTATTGATAGAGGTCAGCCAGCCCTGGATGTTGAAGCGGTAGTCCACCGTCTGGAGGACCGTGGTTCCGCCGTCAGTGGAATGGAGTTTCTTATCAACTACCTGCCCGATCTCATTGTAATCATACTGCGCCACCATTACAACAGATCCACCATTGACTTGCTGCTGGATATTCATTAAACGACCGGCGAAGTCATAACTTGGCGTTCTCAGGATCGTGGTCTGATGGGAGCCACCGGCGTCGTGATAGGTTTTTGTCTGAACCGCTTTCCCCTCAAAATCATAAGAGACGGTATTCAAATTGTTAATATTGGCCAGGTTAAGATGATTGTTGCTCCGCATTTGAATAGGGCGTCCATATTTATCATAGAAAACATAATTAATGAGCCAGGTACTGGTTCCCATGATCAGCTTCTTAGAGCCTGTGGAAAGATTCAAGGACCTCCCTTGCATACCTTCCAGGGTTAGATTTTGAATCGTGTAAGAATAGTCTTGCGTCCCGTCAAAGTTAAAGTCGTAATCATCATAGTAATTCACAGTGTATGTCGATGTACTTGTTGTCGGGAATGCCTGGTTGCTGTAGCCGTACGAAGTGGCTGCTTGTCTTACCTCATAATAAAGGTCCGGATTGGTCGGGGCATCGTATTTCTTGGCGTCAATGACTCCTTGCATCGCGGCAAGCGTCGTATTCACCGCGTCGGTGTAGATACCGGTCATGATCCTGCGGCCCTTGATATCGTACTTGATGAAAACCCACTGGTTGAAAGCCCGGATGTTATTGTCCTGCGTGAGTACGGGACGATTGAGTTGGTCATAGACAATGTAGTTCCACCCGGCGCCGGGAACTTTCTTCTGCGCGAGCCGCCCGCGTTTGTCGTAAACAAATTCAAAAACATACCGGTCCTTGATCGTTTGGGTCAGGGTCCAAGCGCCGAGTTTCAGGGCGGCAATACCTTTGGGCTGGATGATGTAACTCACCCGGGCGAAGTCGTCATAGATATAGTACGTTTCCAGGTAGTCCACCAGCACGCCGTCTATCGTCTGGTCGATCTGCGTTTTCTTCATGATTGTCTGGCCCGACTTGCTGTAGGCGACGGTTTTGAAACCATTCGGGTTGGTGACCTCAGTCCTGTCAAGCATATTAGCCGGATAAAATTGAGAACTGCTGCCGTCGGTGTTGAATTGACGGACCTCGCTTGCAATATTATAGGAATAAGCAGCCTTTGCGGAGTGGCTTCCTCCCTGTTGCCATACCACTCCAACGCCTCCTTGTTCTTTAGGTCTTCTGATCGGAGAATCTTCATAGAGCGCCACAGCAAAGGGGGAGCCGTCGTCGGCGATTTTATCCGTGTTGTTGTTGTAAAAAGCAGCCTGGTCAACGGCGAAGGTCTGCGAGAAGATGCCGCTGGTTGAGGCGGTATAAGGCAAGTACAATTTTGTCGCCTGTCCCCACTGATCATATTGAACTGGCTGTATAACGTCTTTGTTTGCTGGACTGGCTTGGTATAGCTGTGTTTGGTTAGTGCGCGCAAGGCCATCTACGAAAGAAGTTCTTGTGGTCTTCTGGCTTGTCGACAAGGAGTAAATCTGGTCATCCTGCGTGACACTCGCTGTCCGGATAACTTCTTCTTTCACACTGCTGGGAGCGATAATGGCAAAGACCCTGGCAATAATCGGTGTCCGGGCACTTTCGCAATTAGTGGTCGGACTTGTTTCGGTAGCATAGTAGGTAGTGGACGCGATCAGAGACAAGGTCGTATATGTTGTTCCTGCCGTACCGGTTCCTCCCGTCAGCGTCGTGTACCATTTAATATTGTCGGCAGGGATAAGAGGTGAGGCGGCCAATTGAACGGTCCCTGATCCGTAAACCCCCGTGTTGGTCTGATCAATGGGCATTGGCGCAGCATTTACCGTTACAATGTAATTGACTGCAAGTCCTGAGCAACTGTTATAGCTGGGTGTGATGTTGTAAGTAACTCTACCGGATGTCGAGCCGGTGTTAATTGGTGTATTGGTAATGGTGCCGGAACCGATATAGGATACCGATGTGGCGCGGATAGGCCCGATGACAGAGGTTGTCCAATTGTTTGTTGTTCCGTTGACAGAGGTCGCCGGTGTAAAATTCAGCGCCGTTCCGCTGCACATACTAAGTAGAAGCTGGGGTGCAGTATTGGTGTTCTGAGGAGTCGGGTTTACAGTAACCGTGACCTGTACAGTCGTACCGGGGCAGTTGTTTGCTGAAGGTGTAATGTTATAGGTTATAAAACCCGTGTTTATTCCATCAGCGCTTGATAGGGTTTGGGCAATTGTGTAGACGCTGTTTCCACCACTATTGCCATCTGAATAGCCGCTTATGTTTGTCCTGGAGCTTGTCGTCCATGAATAGGATGTACCCGTTACTGAATTTGGGTTGGTGACGGCAATGGAGGTGGATGTTCCTGAGCAAATTGGGAGTTGATTTGATGCGGCTGCCGTTGGAAGTGGATTAACACCCACCGATATGGTCGTGCTTGCCGAAGTTCCGCAAGTCGATTCATTTCCTGACAAAGTGTACACAGTAGTAGAG
>Ga0193731_1000120_pt1 | contig 26347 bp, 18 predicted proteins | sample U1a2metaG_FD_144920 | JGI IMG/M metagenome (GOLD analysis project Ga0193731, IMG submission 144920) | Soil microbial communities from a riparian zone of the East river system, Colorado, United States - U1a2 | ecosystem: Environmental > Terrestrial > Soil > Riparian zone | place: USA: East River...
ATACGGCATCTTCAAAATAGTCTACAAACTACAATATACCTCCAGCCTAACGGATGTGAATGCCCCCGCGCCCGGCACGACTGCAACCAGCACGGCTTATTGGGCCTGGTTTAACGTGGGTATGAATGTCCCCCTCACAACATACAAGAATTGGGCAACAGACAAGTTCAGCAGCCAAAGTGGGTGGTATGATGAGTTTTATGCAAATCCGTATTGGCTGCTTGCCAATAACAGAAGCAAACTCAACACGCAGGATTTCCTCGGCAACCTGGAATTGTCACTGCAGCCAACCAAATGGTTAAACCTGCTGGGGCGAGTCGGTCTGCAAAACAGATCCTATCACAATCAGCTTCATAACGAGCGTATTTCTTTTGATCCCGCCATTGTGACTCCGGGATCATCCCGTTTGAGCACACCCGGTACGGTGCCGGCCGGCATGTCCGACAATTATCTGAATCAGAAAACGATCAATGCGGACTTCCTGGCAACCTTCAGCAAGAAGTTCGCCCAGGATCTGGACGTAAGGCTAATTGCCGCCAATAATATTTATGACAATTTTGCGAATGGGAGCAGCATTTCAACAAATAACTTGTTGCCTTTTAATCCGACGATCTATAACGTGGGGTATCGCAATGGAAATCTTTCAGGTGGCCAGTATGAGCAAAGGCAGAGAAGGGTATCGCTCTATGGTGATTTAACTGCTACCTGGAAGTTCTTGACCGTGCATGGTTCTTTCAGAAATGACTGGACCTCCCTGCTGGCGGCCAGTAACCGGTCATTCCACTATCCGGAAGTTGACATTGCATTTGTCTTCACCGATGCCATCCCTGGTCTTAAAGACAACCAGGTCATCAGTTTTGGTAAAGTGACTGCCTCCTGGGCAAAAGTGGGTAACGTGAGCTTGAATCCTTATCAATTGCAAGGTGTGTTCAGTACGTCCACGGCCGCAGGCAATCAGGGAGCACCCTTCAGCGCGATCGGAAACGTTCCCGTATTGTACCAAAGTGCTAATGTGATTGATGCCAATTTGAAACCGGAGTTTACAACGGCGAAGGAAATTGGATTGGATATGGGCTTCTGGGAGCAGAAGATCACGGCGAAGGCTGCATACTATCAGACTAACACGACAAACCAGACGGTACAGTTCGGTACGTCCCTTGCCACTGGCTATGCAAAGGCGCTAATCAACACTGGGGAAATGCTTAATAAAGGATTGGAATTTGATTTAAGTGTGACGCCGATTTCAACGGCTTCCGGATTTAAGTTAACCTTGGGAGGTAACTACACCGATGTGCTTGACAATAAGGTTCTTTCGATCTACACAAGCCCTACGGGCGACGTGCTTAACAGCATTCAAGTGTTGGATAACAGGGATTTCTTCAATCCCAACGGAACCCAGGGAAACTCCCTTAACTCCTATGCCATTGTTGGTGCGCAATACCCTCAGTTGCAGACACAGGATTTCTACAGGGACTCACAAGGGAGAGTGATAGTGGATCCGATCTCCGGTAATCCGTCCAGGAACCCGGTATTGCAGCAATTTGGTCAAACCAACCCAAAGCACAGACTGGGTCTGTGGACACAAGCTAATTTCAAAGGCTTCAATCTGAACGTGCTGTTTGATTATCGCGCCGGATATGTGATCTACAACCAAATCGGTGCGGATGTGGATTTCGGAGGAATTGGATATCGTTCAGCGGCAGCAGGGCGCCAACCTTTCATTTATCCTAACTCGGTGATCAAGAATTCGGACGGAACCTTTACGTCACCCGGCACGCCCAACACCAATGTGACAGTGGCAGAAGGCAATAGCAATTTCTGGACTTCGATCATGAGGCCGGTGGGAGCGAATTATGTGACTTCCGGTGCGTTCTGGAAATTGAGAGAGATTGCATTGGGTTACCAGGTGCCAAAAGAAATGCTGGAAAAGACAAAAGTCATCAAAGCGGCAAAAATCACGCTTACCGGCAGAAATTTATTTATGTGGCGCCCCAAGTCCAACCAATGGACCGATCCTGAGTTCTCTGGCGACAATAGCAACTCGGTGGGTACTACCACACTTTTCCAGAGTCCTCCTACCCGGATTTATGGAGTTAACCTCACGCTTACCTTCTAATGGTTAAACTTTAAAATTGATCACAATGAAAAAACATATATTCTATACAATCATTGCCATTCTCCTGGTGGCGGTCATAGGATGCAAGGACTATCTGGATGTGAATACCAATCCTAATGCTCCTACCGTGACCGTTCCGGACCTGGTTTTGTCCGGCGCTTTGACAGAATCGGCACGCATTCTTTCGGCAGACATGAATGCCTATGCGGCCTACTGGGCCGGATATTGGTCGGCTTCGGGAACCTACTCCAATTCGGGAGATATCAGACGATTTTTCAATCTCAACAACACAAATTTTCAGAACGTATGGTCAAACTGCTACCTGAATGCAGCCAATTATAATTATGTTGAGAACGCCTCCAAATCGATTGCCAATTATGACAACTTCAGGGCCATTTCCAAAATCATGAAAGTCTATGATTTCCATACCTTGATTGATAATTATGGAAACATTCCTTACACCAGCGCATTGAAAGGGTTTAAGAGCCTCTCCCCAACCTATGACGATGCTTCTGTAGTGTATGAAGCGCTATCCGCGCAATTGGATTCGGCGGTAGCGATCATTCAAAATGCTCCGACTGGCACTGTAGTGCTTGCGAAAACAGTAGACATAATGTTTCAGGGAGACATGAACAACTGGGCAAAGCTGGCCAATACCATGAACTTGCGGCTGTTGTTGAGGCAGTCTGAAATTGGTTCGAAGTCGGCGTTTATTACAGCAGAGTTGGCGAAAATTAATGCCAATGGCGCCGGCTTCCTGGACAGCGATGCCATCATTAATCCCGGCTATGCAAAGGCTACGAACCTCCAGAATCCGTTCTGGGAGACAAATGGTTTGGGTGTGGGTGATGATATTGGGAACAGGGACTATAACCGTGCTTCCGAATATAGCGTCAGGTATTTTGTCTTAGGGACTGACCCCAGGGCAGATCTTTTGTTCCGTCGTCCCGGTAGTGCTCCAGGTACGAATACAGGAACCGCGGGATACAAAGGAATTCCTTTTGGAGCTCCTCCGGATGCGGACTGGGCTACTTCCAAGACAAGTGCTTTTGGATTAGGCGTAATGCCTGGCCCTGCCGGCAATGTAGTTTTCTTCTCAAATGCACAAAGCCAGTTTCTTCAAGCGGAAGCGGCGTTCAGGGGGTGGATCATCGGCGATCCAAGAGCACTATATGAAGCTGGTATTACTGCATCGTTCACGATGTTGGGTGAAAGTGAGGCGTCTGCCACAGCATATTACAATTCAGGTAATGATTATCAGGATTGGGATAATTCCCCGGATAAGCTCAAAGCAATCATAACTCAAAAATGGGCGGCCAACACCTCAATAGATGCAATGGAAGCCTGGTCTGATGTCCGCAGATTGAACATTCCAGGTGATTTGCCCCAGTCTCTCGAACCCCTGAAAATTAACCCGACCCCTCCGATTCGCCTGTTGTATCCTCAAACGGAGTATAGCAATAATGCCAGTGCCGTGGCGGCACAAGGGTCAATTGACCAGTTTACTTCGAAGATATTCTGGCAGCCCTAAGATTTACTAACTTTTTTAATTATCTGAAACATGAAAAAGACATTCTATAAAATAGGTACCGTCCTCGGAATAACGGTGTTGATTTTTCTGGTAGATGCCTGCCTGAAAGACGATCGCTACGTTGACTTCGGCGCGGTATCGGAAACCATTGAGTTTTTGGATGCCGTCCCGGGTAAAGCAACGGCTTACAACTACGCCGACCCTACCAGTCCTGATCCTGAAACGGTTCTTCTCAAGATAAACCAAGCGGGACCCAATGCTACCAATGAGGACATCACCGTCACCGTGGCAGTGAGTCAGCGGGGTCTGGACATGTACAATGTGGATCAAAACCACCAGCCAGGGGTAGCTTTACCAGACTCCGCCTACACATTTGAAACCTCTGCAACCATCATCCATGGTAAGGACTCGATTAACAATAATAACCGCGAGGCGCAAATCAAACTTTTGCTTACCCCCAGTAAGACACCGGGCACGTTGGGCGTGAACTATGTGTTTTCCCTGGAGATCGTAAGCGCAAAGACAGCCTCGGGTAAAGATGTCATCATTAGTTCGAACCGAGGGATTATTAATTTTAATTTCTTCCATAATCTGTATGATGGAGATTATAAATCCACCGGTAGCCGATTCAATTTTAATACGGCTGCTGATTATGCAGGCTGGGACTCAGCGGCACAAAAACCATTAACAGGAAGTGTCTATACAGTCTCGACGCCGAACCCCTGGGTGTTTGCCCACGCATCGGTTGGAACAGTCTCCCCGAGTACCTCTTACGTCCACGCAGGTAATGATGCGGCCGCGTTCGGCACGATCAATTTCACGGTCAATAATGATAATGTAAATACGGTGAATGGACCTGCTTCGACAGTGACAGTGACTTCAAATTGTCCGGGCTTTGATGGGACCAATGGAGCTTGCGCGCTTCCACAAACGCAGTTAGGGAATCTGGTTCAACTGTCTAAGGTGAAGGGATATTACTATGCTTCTACTAAGACAATTGACTTATATTATATGTATACGAACAACACTGGTACCTTCAGGGTGCTTCATGACCACCTGGTCAAGAACTGATCCGTAAACCTTAAATTCTAACACCATGTATAGATACAAATCAATATATAAGTCAATTTCAGCAATATTGGTTTTACCATTGTTGCTCGGGATGTGCACCAAATCGGACAAAGTTTTTACTTTCACTTCGAAGGTTATTACAGAAGGTTCCACTTCTGCAGCTGACCAAGCTGCAACTTCGCTGTGGTTTTCTACGGATAATGGTGCAACGTATTCTTTAACGCCGTTCTTGTCTGTAGGCAAGAAATTCAAAGTCAGAGTGATGGATGATAATCTGGGAATATTTTTTACAGACAAGAATTGTTTTGCGGTTGATTGGTCATTGTCCAATCCCCCGGCCGACAATCCAACATCGGAAAATCCGGAATTTACGATGGCTGACAACACCGCCATTGTTGCTAAAGTGACTAGCATACCATACACGGCTACGGACACGTCAGGGTGGTCTGGTGACTACTCTGGGGACGAAAAGGACCTCATCGTTGACGGAGTTGCCCAAGGTGATGGCAGTACTGATGCAATAACGATTAAGGCCGATCTGTCTACGCCTAATGGCTTAATTATGAACAACTTCTTTGGAGATGGTCCAGGTGTAACGGTGCATTTTGTTCTAAATCCATCAACCAAACTTAATGATCAATTTGTGACTGTTCCTGTCCAGCTAACCGCTGATAAAGGACCAACTGGCGTTCCAGGAACGGCCGTCGCCTCCGGGTCAGGCACATATAATCAGTGCACAAAAGCACTTAATATTTCTGTTACGTATGAGGCCTTCGGGAGCACATTTCAGTGGACTTATGTTATCACAAAGTAGTAAAGTATCCTAACCAAGAAAAGGGCTGTCGCAAGACAGCCCTTTTTTTATGCTCAACCAGTTGCACGGCTATCCGGCAGGAGCGGCAACCAATCAATGCTGACTGGTTATCTTCGGCCTAAACAGATTGTCCGGATGCATTTATCTTGTGAATATCGCTTGGGCCGAGCAAAATCTAAGCTGATGGGTTAGGTCTGTCCTGACCCCATCCTCAACCGTTTGTTTTAGGCAAATTCCGCGTTTTTTGCTCCCCCAAGGCGTTCCCGTTTGCACAATTACCTAACAATTTCCTAATAAAATTTTCACGTTTTCGCAATAATCCCCTATTTTGGGGTACCAAACTTATTTTCTAAATCTAAACCTAAACCTATGAAGAAGTTTTTACTGGTGTGCTTCTCATTCGTTTTTGTGCTCAGTGCCTGGGCCCAGGAACGGGTGGTGACCGGTAAGCTGACATCCAAAGAAGATGGATCAGCATTACCGGGCGTGAATGTGATTGTGAAGGGTACGACCAATGGAACGGTTACCGATGCGGATGGGAAATACCGAATATCCGTGCCGACCTCCGGCGCCACGCTTGTGTTCTCGTTTATCGGTATGGAATCCCAGGAAGTTGTGGTGGGTGAACGATCGGTTGTTGATGTTCCCCTGGTTACCAATCTAACACAACTAAATGAGGTGATCGTGACAACCGCCGGCGGATTACAAGCCAGGGAAAGGGAACTCGGTTCCGCTAATACCATTCTCACAAAGGAGAACCTCACGGCCGGCAAAGCAGTGAATATTGCGGCGGCTATGCAGGGAAAGGTGGCCGGTTTTCAAATCAACGCCACGAGCAGCGGCGTCAATCCGGAATTCAGGTTGATCCTTCGCGGTCAACGCTCTATGACCGGAGACAACCAGGCACTGATTGTGTTGGACAATGTGCCTGTGCCCAGTGCCGTTTTGAGTAACCTCAACATGAATGATGTCGAATCCGTCAACATATTAAACGGTTCAGGGGCTGCCGCATTGTATGGTTCCCTGGCATCCAACGGCGCCGTGATCATCACAACAAAAAAGGGCAAAAGCGGGGTTACCGACATCAACTTTTCCCACAACGTGACGATGAATCAGGTAGCCTTCTATCCCAAAATGCAGACCAAATTTGGCGCAGGGGGATCTGCCTATGGCACCAATCTCGATGGTTCTCCTTTCTTCAATTACCTTGAAAACCAATCCTATGGTCCCGCTTTTGACGGCAAAATCAGGCCACTTGGCCCACCAACAGAAGATGGCAGACAACTTTATACGACGTACGACTATAAAGATGCCCACTCCAAATTTTGGGATATCGGTCAAACCAATCAGACTGATCTTTCCTTTTCCACCGGGGATGACAAATCCAGCCTCTATGTTTCCGGCCAGTATGTAACCGTTACGGGCACAACCCCCGGCGATAAATTTACCCGGGCAAATTTACGCATCAACGGAACCCGGAAGATCACCGATAAGGTACGGGCTGCCTATTCTGTATCGTACGCCCCAAACAACTATGACATTACTTCTCAAACCGGGGCTATCTATGATAACATGCTGAATATGCCTCAAAATGTTCCGATTACGATGATGAAGGAGTGGCGGGACCCTAAGGCATGGGGTAACCCCAACAACTTCTACAATCCGTGGTACCAAAATCCTTATTTCATGGCGGATAATTATAGGGAGAAAGACAAAAACAACTATCTCACCGGGAATATCGAATTGAGGTTCACGCCAGTAAAGGGTCTTGAGCTCACCGCCCGCCAGGGGATCGCGAGCAGAGGATATTTTCAGAAATCATATAACGGAGCGTTTACTTATTCTGACTATGCAAAAAATACAGATCAGAGTTCAAAAACAGATATCATCGCTTCGGTGGCGGAACAGAGCAACTACACCATTCAATCCATTACGGATTTCCTCGCGCAATATAATAAGTCAATTACGGACTTTAATTTCAACGTGGTAGCAGGAACGCAGATCATCGAAAATCAGGCTAAGTACATGGGCATCGGAATCGGCGGCCTGGTAGTAGGCGGACTGTACAACTTAAGCAACGGAACAGGTAATCCGTCCTATGGGGAAGCTGACTTTAAAACCCGGAAACTAGGTGTCTACGGAAAAGCGACCATCGGTTATAAGGATTTTGCATTCCTGACCGGTACGGGCCGGAATGACTGGGATTCGAGGTTGAATCTGGGCAGCAACTCCTTCTTTTACCCTTCGGTAGAGGCATCTGTTCTGTTGAGCGAGGGCATATCCGCGATCAAGGACAACAACCTGATCAGCTATTTGAAGATACGGGGAAGTATTGCAAAGACGGGTCTTGTAAATTTGGGAAGCACCTCCCCCATTAGCGGGCTGAGTGACTACGGCGCTTACTACACGAAGCCAACGTTCAGCAGTAGCAACAGTAATGGAGTGTCGAACGGATTTCCCTATGGCTCGATAGCCGGTTATTCCCTCAGCAACGGTATGGTGTCCAACAACCTGAAGCCCGAAATCACCAAATCCATGGAAGTTGGAATCGACTTGAACCTGTTGCATGACAGGATCACCTCTTCGGTGACCTATTTTCAAACAAAAACCAGCAATCAAACAGTCAATACGGCTGTGTCCAATTCGACCGGCTTCAGCGCGTTGTTGAGCAATGTGGGTCAGACACAATCCCAAGGTCTTGAGGCGACATTGCACTTCCAGCCCATCAAAACCGATGACTGGACTGTGACCCTGGGGGGTAACTACACCTATTTGAACAACAAGGTGAATTTTATTTCCGATAATCTTCCCAGGATTACGTTGGCCACTTCAGGAAGTGCTACTTCCGTCGCGGCTGCAGGGCAGTCATTTCCAGTTATAATGGGATTTGATTATGTGCGGGATCCTCAAGGGCGGGTAGTTGTAGACGGCGTTACCGGACTTCCTACTCAAAACTCAGCTGTTACAATCCTGGGAAATGCGACCCCAAAGCATAGGATTGGAACGGATGCCCAGGTAACCTGGAAAAACTTCCGGTTTACCGTTCTATTTGAATACCGTGGCGGCTATAAGGTTTTCAATGGTATGGGCGGAAGCACGGATTGGTCAGGTACGGCCTACAGGACGGGAGTGTATGATCGCAAAGCCTTCGTTTTCCCCAACTCGGTTATATTGGGATCGGACGGAGTTACGTATACTCCGAACACGAGCGTTGCCATTGCGAATGGTAACGGTAACAACGGATTCTGGTCTGATGGTATAAACCGGAATGTCAGTTCCAACTACGTTACTTCCGGTGATTTCGTAAAGCTGCGTGAAATTTCACTCACCTATGATCTAACGAAATTCTTCTCCACCATGGGCCACAAGTTCATTAAAGGGGGCAGCATCAGTGCCCAGGGACGAAATCTTTTCCTGTGGATGGCCAAAGACAATTACTATACCGATCCGGAGTATAGCACGGCCGGCGCTAACGGCAATGGTACCGGTCTGAATGATATAGGTCAGACACCTCCGGTACGCTATTATGGCGGTACTCTCCAATTGAAGTTTTAACATGTAAAGATTGAAAAGATGAAAAGACTATCAATATTGATCTTCTTAGCGGCAGCCCTGGTGATGGCGGCGTGCAATAAGTATTTTGACATTAATACGAACCCCAACCAGCCGACTTCGGTTACGCCCAATTTGATTTTACCGCAGGCGCTTACGGCCACCTCGTTTGTTCTCAACGGTTACAATACCTATGGTTCCCAACTCGGGGGGAATGCGGCCAATGCCGGTGGCTATGGGGGTTTCAATGAGTACGTCACCTACTCGTACACGTCTGGCAGTTGGAATATGTGGAGTCCGACGTATGATAACCTGGAAGATTACCAATACATCATTGATAAGACGACAGGGGATGCTGCGAATATTTATTTTAACGCCGTAGCGACCATCATGCGCGTTCATGGCTTCCAATTGCTGGTAGATGCATACAATGACATTCCTTACACCCATGGATTAAAGGGTGCAAGCGAACTGAACCCGCCGTATGACAAAGGACCGGATGTGTATGCAGGCCTCGCTGTGGAGTTGGACTCTGCGATGGCCAGGATCAACCGGGGCAATGCCATGGCCACAAAAAATCCGATTGATAATTATGATGTTGTTTTTCACGGGAACATGTCGAAGTGGATGCAGTTAGCCAACACGCTCAAGTTGAAGTTGATTGTTCGCGGACTGAATAATTCCGGGACGAAAGTCACGTTTGCCAATACGAGTTTTGATCCCAATGGCGGCGCACCTTTTCTTACTACGGATGCCCTGATCAACCCCGGCTTTACCCGCGACATCAACCGGCAAAACACAGCCTGGAATAACTGGGCCTACACTTATACCGGAACGGCCGGAAACAAAGCATGGGTACCTACTCTTTGGATCTTAAGTTGGTATGATGGCACAAATTTGAATGATCCGGACCGCGGAAAAGCCATCTATTTTGAGTTTGGGAGCATACCCAGCGACCAGATCGGCAATCGATTAGGAAGGGAAACAGTGGATGCGCCAAAATGCCCGACCGGCGGCCGGTGGTATCCTGGCACTGACCGTACCGGAACTTCGGCCGGAAATTCAACAGGAGTATTGAAGGGACCCAATGCAGGGTACCCCTTGATGACGGCCGCAGAGAGCTACTTCCTCCAGGCTGAAGCGTATGTAACAGGGATCGTCATCCCCGGTGGAAGCGATGATGTGACCAGTTTCAGAAATGGCGTAACGGCTTCTTTCATCTTCCTGTATACGCTGCCTGATCTTTCCGTTTCCGGTTCGCCCGCGGCCGATGCTGCGACATATATGGATGTGACCAACACCGGAAATTACCTAGCTGACTATTCGTCCGTTTCGGGGAACCTGCAGAAACTGGAGGCGATTACAACTCAAAAATACATCGCTCTTAATTATATCCACAGCCACGAGGGCTGGAATGAATTCCGAAGGACGGGGTATCCCAGAGTAGCGGAAAGCGGAAGGACGGCGACCAACACGTTTGCTTCGACTGTTTCGAATCAAACATTCCGGCCGGATGGGTTGCCTACGAGGATTCTTTATCCTACCTCCGAGGCACAATATAACCCGGCCAATCTTCCTTCAGGCATTGATCCTTTTACGAAACTCATTTTCTGGGCTAAATAAAAACCATTCCGATGAAACGATCATTAATTAAAATACCTGTATATATTATCATGTTGGTGTCACTGATTGTCACATCTTGTTTGAAGGGAGACGAGATGAATACACCTCCCTCTGCCTCTTCGGCATTCCTTGCCATGGCAAATGACCCCGTCCTGCTGAGTTCTGGTGGCACTGCTCTCAACTCTGGGTTGAGGTATTTCAGCTCTGCAAATTTAAGTTATCCGCCAACCGATTTGCAAGACACCGCTACGGTTGCGATTACCATGCAGGGCGTGAGCTCAATTGGGAATGACGTGAGTGTCACACTCGCCGCAGACCCAGCTGCGCTGCTTGATAATTATGCCACGGACTCCATCGCCTATGAGGCATTGCCTGATTCCACCTATTCGCTCATGTCTACTTCAGGGGTCATCATGGCTGGGTCGGCTACGGCTGTATTCCAGGTTGTCTTCTATCCCAGCAAAATAGACCCGCATCATAGTTTCATGTTAGCCCTCACGGTTTCTTCCTCATCTCCCGCAATTCCGTTGAGTTCCAATTATGGACACGTTTATTTTCACACGATTGGTAATCCTTATAGCGGTTACTACACGGTAACGGGTTCCCTTGTCGACAATGTTGTGCCGACCATAACTGGATATTATCCGATGGCGGAGCAATTGCTACCCTTGGGTCCCCTTAAGAACACGGCCGTTAACCACGACGCAACTGGATTCGGGCCTAATTTTCACCCCATCCGATCCGGTGCAAGTGTATCTGTCTATGGCAATGTCAATATGATATTCACATTTGACAAGCACGACAATGTGATACGGGTTGACAATTCTTACGATGATCCCCTCCCAAGAGGTCGTACTCTTAGAATCGATCCTTCCGGTATCAATAAATATGATCCGGCTACTAAGACGATCAGAGTAAAGTATATCCTGGCGCAGGCTGACGTCGGTGATCGCACGTTTTTTGATGAGACATGGGTTTTTCAGCACCCTTGATGGTTCAACAAGTAAATCTTTAAATAAAAGGTTATGTATAAAAAGAATAAGTCATTTGTAGCTTTTGGGGTTGTCATATTGCTACTCGTCACTTGCACCAAATCGGATAAGAACGGTGTGTTTTTTGCTGCGACAATCGACCTGAGGAATTCCTCCATTGCAGCTGACCGAACTCAAACCTCGTTGTATTTTTCTCTTGACGATGGAGCCACTTTTACCGATGCCCAAACTTTGCCGGTAGGACAAAAGTATAGAGTGAAGGTAGTCGATGCTAAGATCAAGGCTATATTCAAACCTGTTTATGCAGTGGATTGGTCGGCGTCTAATCCCCAACCCAGTGATGCCTCATCGCAAACTCCTGAATTTACAATGCAATCGTCAAACACCCTTTCCGCAATCATTACAGGGGATCCTTATTGTGCTTTCGTTCCTACCGTGTGGACAGGAGCCTGGGGAGGGGATGAAGTCGGTTCGTGTTGTGGAGGTACAGATGCGAATATTCTCACGCAAGACGCAACCGATCCGAACAAGCTGATCATGGATAACTTCTGGGGCGATCATGTGGATGCCTATCTTATATTTACCCCGAATACTCCAAACGGCGATGCGATTGTAACCATTCCCGACCAAACTACAAGTGAAGGGGGAGCGGCCTCCGGAACGGGAACGTATAGTCCGTGCTACGGAACGTTTACGATCAACACGACGTATGTGCTTGGGGGAAACACGTATAATTGGCAATACAATTTTCACCGGTAAAATGAAAAAAGTCCTGAGTCTCTGGTGTTGAACGATTGCTATTGAATCACTGCTGTATTCAACTAAGGACTCAAGATCAGGGAGTCAGGACTTTTTTTATGACTTCAACATTTACAGCAGCCTAGCAAGCCGGCTCTTCAGATATCTAGAGTCAATAAAGTAGCAAAAAAATACCGCTCACCACTTACCCTTTCATCCCGTGGAATAGACGGTAACAATTTCCAAGTAAAATTTCAAGGTTTTCAAATAATCCCTTATTTTGGGGTACTAAAATACCCTGAAAGTCAAACAGCGCCTTTTCATTCGCATAATTTTTGAATCAGAATGCGAAGTGCAAATACCTGACTGAGGAAACAGAGCAGGGCTTCTATAGGGAATTAGTACATTTTGGTTCCTATCGAATCCAAAAATGAATAACGCTCAAAATCAATCAAATGAAAAAGATTCTACAAATCACATTAGCAAGTTTAATCCTTTGTTCTTGCTCACAAAGGCCCGATTATGTGGATAAGCAATCTGCATCAAGGAGGGTTTCTTCTCATGACCCTCTCGGGCTAAATGTGGATAAGTCTAAAGGCTCAATTTCAGCTGGGCGGCTTCCAAGTTCGACTACTTATGTCACTTATGTTACGAACGACAGGGGGCGTTATAGTCATTATGTCAGCACTTTTGGCGTGGGACTTGATTTCGGCGACTACCTTCCACATCCCACCACTTCTGATCCCACCGGAATACATGACGGAGAGCCTATCGACATTGCATCGATACAACCTAATTGGCCCGCTTATGGATATGAATCTTCCTTTAGTGGTGAGTATTTTACTTTGATTAGGAATAACACCTACACCACGAGCGACAATATTAGTATAATCTCAGATTGGGTTAGTACTGTCACTTCTGATTTTTCTCTATTTGTAGATGGATCTACAAGTTGGACTACTTCGGATCAGACTGACCTTAACGCCGATGTTACCGAATACCCTGCCGCCGTGCAGGATGACGGCCATTGCGTTGGCAGATTAGTTCGCGATCACAATTCACCGACATTCATGTCTGTTACAGGGGATTTAACCCCCTATGTAGCACCTAGTAACCAATACAATTTGGGGGCAGCCACGATTAGCGGCTACTACTTTGTATTTTATGTGGCCGTATTAAATCAGTCCTCAGGATCGGTTTCGGGGATTGATTGTTGGTCAAGTCAAAGTAGAATCACCAAGTATGTTGTAAATAGCTACACCTCCATCAACTATACCACTAACCCTGACCAAAGTCTTACCTTGCAACCCGCTAACGGAGGCTTGGCATCTATTGTTATCACAATAGGGAATACTCAACATACTATTACATTTAGTAGCATAAATATTTGGGGGAATTAAGTGTATTTGTGTTTTTGGTTAGAGTTCAGAGATAGTCGACTTTTCAGATTACAACCTCAAAAGTCTGAGACCCATAATTGGCAGTATAATTTTCACCGGTAAAATAAAGGGGATAATGAAAAACGGAAGGCTGCTTCCTTAGAGCAGCCTTCCGTTTTTCATTTATGTCCTTTATTTTTTATCATTCACTAACGAAACCTCAATCGTTTGCTTTAAGCCTATTCAGGCTTTTTTTGCTCCCTAAGCCGTACTTCGCTGCGCAATTACTTAACAATTTCCTAGTATTAGCTTCACTTTTTATTAATAATACCTTATTTTGGGGTACCTAAATCTAAAAATCTAACCTAAACCTATGAAGAAGGTATTACTAGTGTGCTTGTTATGGTTCGTTTTTGTGCCCAGCGTCTGGGCGCAGGAACGAGCCGTGTCCGGGAAAGTGACGTCTGCAGAAGACGGTCTTGCTTTGCCCGGAGTGAATGTGGTTCTGAAAGGAACTACGAATGGATCCGTTACCGATGCGGATGGAAATTACAAACTTACCGTACCGGCTGCCGGAGGCAGTTTGGTGTTTTCCTTTATCGGGCTTCAGACCGTGGAAGTTCCTATCGGCGAACGAAGCGTTGTTGATGTTTCTCTAACGCTGGATGTGAAACAGCTTTCTGAGATCATTGTTACAGGGACGGGAGTGGGCGTCGAAAAACGAAAGCTGGCTATTGCGGTGGAATCGGTGAGTGCAGACAAACTCCCCATCGCACCGACTGCCAGTATTGACCAAGCCCTGATCGGAAAAATTGCCGGGGCTCAAATTCAAGCAACTAACGGTTCTCCGGGCTCGGACATTAACATTCTTTTACGAGGTGTTAATACGGTTAACAGGGGTACCACCCCCATGTACCTGGTAGATGGTGTGCAAATGGGGATCACCAGCTTAAACTCTCTCGATTTAAGCACCATTGAACGCGTAGAAGTAGTTCAGGGAGCTGCGGCTGCAACCATCTACGGTGCGCAGGGTGCTAATGGTGTAATCCAGCTCTTTACCAAGAGAGGGAAAGATGGTCAATTGGAAATCGACTTTTCTTCCAGCGTAGCTCAAAACCAATATCTAAACATCGGAGGATTGTCCAAGGCCAATTTGCATGGATTCGAGACTAATGCCAACAATGAGGTTATCGGTAGTTTGGGCACGCCATTAGTCCAGGATCCGAATACCCTTGTATACGACCAAAACGTGCTTTGGAATAGTACCGACCCCAGGACGTTGACCAATAAGCCTTATGATCAGAATCTTAAATACCACGATCATATAAAGGAATTCTTTACCAACGCTAGCGTGTACAATTACAGCGTGTCTATCCGGGGTGGTAAGAATAATGTGGATTACAGCTTTACGGTTTCCAATAATAAACAGCAAAGCAACTTCAAGGGAGATGGCTATAACGACCGGTCTAATTTCACTTCCAATATCGGTATTGGTCTGGCAAAGGGGTTGAAATTCAGGACGATCACCCAACTTATTTACACGAAGAATACCGTAGACCTTTTCAATAAGCAGGAATTTGGGGTGAACAGCCTGATGTACGGTATCTTCAACGCCCGACCATTTGTTGATTACTGGGCCAAACTTCCTTCCGGGGATTATGCCTATTACTATGGCGATGCGGCCGGTGTCAACCAGACTAACCCGAATTATACTTTGCAATACAACAACACGAATGATAACAAGGTGGATATCATGCAAAGTTTCAATCTGGCATACGCATTTCCGAAGTTCGTTGACCTTGACTTAAAATATGGCATTAACCATCAGGATCGTACCGTTCAGCATATTGCCTATAATCAGTCCGGGAATGCGAACTCCAATGACCAGCAGGCCTGGGTAAGTTGGTACAATGGAACCGATAACACGGGTGAGTTTACGACGTTCGATTACAAGACCACGTTCCAAAACTTCCTGGCCACCTCCACGTTCAAGTTTGATTTTGATAAAGATTTCAAAATGGGTATTCCGTTAAAGTGGACCACCCAGGCAGCGTTCGACTATCGCAATAGAAATTACAGGCGATACTACACGTACGGACTGGGAATTCCTTTGGATCCTCCGATCACGGCCAACCAGGCTAACAGCTTTAAGATTGCAGATGACTATACTGAAAAGTTTATCACGTATGGATATTTGATCAACACACGTCTTGATTATGGAGAATTGTTTGGTATTTCTGCAGGATTAAGGAGTGATTATTCATCTGCTTTTGGAAAGGGCTCCAAGCCTTTCACCTTCCCAAGGGGGGATGCCTACTTCCGTGTTTCTTCACTCAATTTCTGGAGTGAGAGCGGTATTTCCAATGTTCTTTTGGAATGGAAACTGCGGGCAGCGTATGGTAAGGCGGGCATTCAGCCTAATCCCTATGACCGGTATCCTGCCTTGTCGTCACGAACGTTGGGCACAACTAATTCCCTTTACGTTGGAACGGCCCAACCCAATCCAGACTTAAACGTGGAGGTTTCCGCAGAAACAGAAGTTGGGACAGACCTTACTTTTGAAGGATTTAAGGGAGACTGGCTCAATAATCTTGCATTATCTGGAACCTATTGGAAAAGAACCACGGATAATGCCATCTATAATGTTGAAGCGGCCCCCTCAACCGGTATCGGTACCGTCCGAGACAATGCCTTCTCGTTGAGTTCCCATGGCTGGCAGGCTTCTTTAAATACCACGATCATGAAAAAGGGTAATATTTCCTGGAATATGACCGTCAATTATTCCAGGCAATCATCCCAGATTGATGCGGTAAAAGGCGGTGGCCAGGTCGTGGTTATTTCTAATGCCGGAAGTACAAACTATGTACTGAAGGCAGGTGACAAAGTGGGTCAGTTATATGGATTTCACTTGCTAAAGCGATTGGATGAAACGGATCCTATAACGGGTCAACCCTTTCTTACTAGTGCACAGCAAACATCTGGCGATTTTGTAGTGGCAAGCAATGGTTATGTCATTGATAATACTCCAGTAAATGTGACCAATCCAAATGCCACGGTGCCTGGAAGGACTCCTTATTTTACCACAGGTCAATATAGTTTCGGTGATCCCTATGCCAAGTTCAATATTTCATTTATAAACGACCTGAGTTATAAAAACATCGTCACCTTTAACTTCCAGTTTGATTGGGTACATGGAAATCACTTGTATAATCAAACCAAAGAGTGGATGTACAGGGATGGTATTCACAGTGATTATACGAAGCCGATTACAATCGCCGGTGAAACGGGGGCATTTTCTTCATTCTACAGGGGTATTTATGCGAATGCTTCCAGAAATGGCACAAAGGATTATTTCTATGAAGATGCTTCTTTCGTTCGTTTACGGAACGTATCGGTAGGTTTGGATTTTGCAAAGCTATTTAACATTCCAAAGATGAGGAGACTGCAATTGGTGCTAACAGGCCGGAATTTGTGGACGCATACCAACTATACCGGTATGGATCCCGAAATCAGTTCGGGCACCGTTAACTCGGCCTGGGACCGTGGCACAGACCACAATACCTTGCCTAACTTCAAGACCTATCAGGCTACTTTGAACATTGGAATTTAAATGAAAGACGCGATGAAAAAAATAACCGTATTTTCAATAGTATTGGTCATGCTGGCCATTGTTGCCTGCAAAGACCAATTAGACATTAAAAACCCGAATAATCCGACGCCTGCCAGCGCTCAGACTGAGCGTGGAATAATCAATTTTGCACAAGGCGGGGTCTATGTAAATGGATTTTATGATCTAAAGTTTTATGATGGTGTGCCAGGCAGGTTCTGGACTGGTGCGATAGGCTTTCATGAATTAATGGGAGACATCGTAGGGGAAGAGGCAGCTAATATATATGGTAATCAAATTGGGTGTCCTGACTTGGTGACCCTTGACAACAGTTCTCAAGTTACCAACCCGCAGAGCCCCCCTAATCAGAAGACCTTGCTTAGAGTGATCAATTCTAATCAACAACAAGGTAGCAATCCTCTTTATTTTGAGTGGGCCTACATGTATGCCATGAATAATTCCTGCAACCTCACTCTATCGCTGGTGGATGGAGTTAAGTTCTCGGGAGACCAGACGACGAAGGGCAATACCATTAAAGCTTGGTGTTATTTCTGGAAAGGGTATGTTTACTCGCGCATTGGATCGATCTATGTTGCGGGGGTCAAGAATGATGTGCCGTACAAGACCAACGGAGATTACATTGCTAAAGATCAGGTATTGGCTGAAGCTGAAGTTAATTTTGCCGCTGCCGAAAATTTGTTGAATAGCCTCTCTGCCGGTGGGGATTATGATGCAACGTTAGGGGCCTTGATTCCCACCATGAACCAAGTGGGTAAAGGCGGAATTTTGACTCCGGCTATGTGGATCCGCAATATTAACACCATGAGAGCGAGAAACATCCTCGTTAACACCAAAGCGGCTACCATGACCAGTGCTCAGTGGAACTCCATTCTTAGCCTTACAGCAAACGGGATCGGGGCGAGTGACTTGACCCTCACGCTCAGATCAAATGATAATGCGGATATCATGTCCGCAACTTCCGGAAATATTCCCGCTAAGACTTTTGGATCGTCTGCTCAAGGGGGTACTTACAAAGTGAGCGAGCGCCTGATCCAGGATTTTAAAGCCGGGGATTTGCGTTTGCCCGGTAACTTTAAGCAAACCGCTACATGGATTGGTAACAGCGACCGGGGTACCACGTTCAATACACGCTATGCTTTGCTCGATGGCGGAAACGGAAATGGATCCGCCGTAATGTGTGATCGTTCCGTAGGAGGATATGAACTCTACCTTGCTGGTTTTTATGAGGAAAACCAATTGATGAAGGCGGAGGCTAATATCTATCTTGGGAGTATTGATGCCGGATTGGCGATCATCGATGGAATTCGCACTCTTCAGGGAGCAGGCTTAGCAGCGGTATCGGGTACCGGCCTTTCTGCAGCGCTGGCTAAGGAGGAATTAAGACGTGAAAGAAGAGTGGTCTTGGCATTCAGAGGCTTTTCTTTCTATGATGCCAGGAGATGGGATGTGCTCGCCAATGGGAGAACAGGCTGTGTGGTGGTTGATAAAGCAGGCGTGGTGAATACCAATGCAACTATTCAGTACGGCTTCTTTGAGTATTGGGATGTTCCGGACAACGAGTTGGCTTACAACCCTGCTTCTGCGGCAGCTTCAGCAGTGAAACAATAGGCAGTTTAGATTTTATTAAATGCGGCCACCTTGGAAACAAGGTGGCTGTGTTTTTTAATCCGTATTTTTTTGAGGCATTCCGAATAATAAGAGATGTTCTTATTCAATTAATCACTTCAACATCTTCAGCAGCGTCGTAAGCCGGCTCTTCAGATTTCTTCTGTCAATGATAAAATCAAGAAACCCGTGCTCCAATACAAACTCCGCGCTCTGAAATCCTTTCGGCAAATCCTTGCCTATTGTTTCACGGATAACCCGCGGACCGGCAAATCCGATCAAGGCATTGGGTTCAGCAATATTAAAGTCTCCCAGCATGGCAAAAGAGGCCGTGACTCCGCCGGTCGTGGGATCGGTCAATAAGGATATATAAGGGATCTTTGCTTCATCGAGCAGGGCGAGTTTGGCGGACGTTTTGGCCATCTGCATGAGCGAGAACCCGGCCTCCATCATGCGGGCGCCGCCGGAACGGGAGATCATCAGAAACGGGGTCGACGTTTTTAACGCATGATCGATTGCCCTGGAAATCTTTTCACCCACCACAGAGCCCATCGAACCGCCAACGAAAGCAAAGTCCATGCAGGCGATCACCAGGTCCAGGCTGTTCATCTTGCCGTAGGCCGTGCGGACAGCATCTTTCAGGTCCGACTTCAACTGCGATTCTTTGATCCGCTTGGGATACGGTTTCGTGTCTACAAACTTGAGCGGGTCGCCCGATTCCATGTCGGCATCCATCTCAGTGAATTCATTGAGGTCAAACAAGATCTCAAAATATTCGGCCGAACCAATCCGCACATGAAAATCTTCTTCCGGAACGACATACGCATTGTTTTTCAGCTCCCGGGTATGGACAATTTTCCCGGCCGGCGATTTGAACCAAAGTCCATCGGGAACTTCTCGCTTGGCTTCAGTGGGAGTCAGGATTCCTTTATCGGTGCGCTTAAACCAAGGCATATCTGTTTCTTAAAATAAAAGACCGATGAAGTTGAATCATCGGTCGGTTATTGTCGAGTACTACGCTATATCAATACGGCTGTCCAGGTACACATCCTGAATGGCATTTAATATTTCTACACCTTCCTTCATCGGTCGCTGAAAGCTCTTTCGGCCCGAGATCAGTCCCATGCCGCCGGCGCGTTTGTTAATCACCGCGGTGCGAACGGCATCGGCTAAGTCGGATGCCCCCTTGGACTCCCCGCCGGAGTTGATCAGCCCGGCCCGGCCCATGTAACAATTGGCTACTTGATACCGGCACAAGTCAATTGGATGGTCGGAAGTCAACTGGGTATAAATACGCTCATCCAGTTTTCCATAGGATGATCCGCCCGTGTTGAGCGCCTTGTACCCGCCGTTGTTCTCGGCCAGCTTCTGCTTGATAATATCTGCCTGGATCGTAACGCCCAGGTGGTTGGCTTGCCCCGTAAGATCGGCGGACACGTGATAGTCCTTCCCCTCTTTCTTGAAAGCATTGTTCCGGGTATAACACCACAAAATAGTGGCCATCCCCAGTTGGTGAGCGCGTTCAAAAGCCTTGGCAACTTCTACAATCTGCCGGGTAGCATTGTCCGATCCAAAATAAATCGTGGCCCCCACGGCTACAGCACCCAGATTCCAGGCATCTTCCACCGAGCCAAACATGATCTGATCGGCCTTGTTCGGATAGGTAAGCAGCTCGTTGTGATTGATTTTTACAATGAGGGGGATTTTATGCGCGTATTTGCGGGACACAATGGCCAGCGTTCCGAAGGTCGTCGCCACGGCATTGCAATCGCCGGCAATCGCCAGCTTTACAATGTTTTCCGGATCAAAATAAATCGGATTCTTTGCGAACGAAGCACCGGCGCTATGCTCAATTCCCTGATCAATCGGCAGAATGGAAAGAAAACCTGTGCCGGCCAGGCGACCATGACCAAATAACTGACCCAAGCTTCTGAGTACCTGGGGGGAGCGGTTGGATTGGATAAAAATTCTATCTACGAAATCGGGGCCGGGGAGGTGAAGGTGATCCTTGGAGAACGTTTTACTTTTGTGGTCGAGGAGGTACTTGGCGTTTTTCCCGAGGATTTTAGCAATGTTTATTTTGGCCATACTGGGTAAGTGAGGGGCAAATATAGCCCGCTGGTTTATTTCAAACAACAATTAAAAAAGCCCATTCCTGATATTGAAATGGGCTTTTCTGATGGGATCGAAGCTTATTTTGCGGCGATAACCGCCGAAAGCTTTTCCTTGATTCTGGCCGATTTACCTTGTCTGCCTTTCATATAGTATACTTGGCTCTCCGCACTTTGCCGGCCTTCACAAATTCAATTTTATCGACGCTGGGGCTGAGCAACGGGAAAATCCGTTCCACGCCTATTCCGTTGGAGACCTTGCGAACAGAGAAAGTCTCTCCGTTGGTGCCTTTTCCGCGGCGGCTCAGGACTACTCCCTGGAACTGTTGAATCCGTTCCTTATTTCCTTCGCTGATTTTCACATGTACGTTGATGGTATCACCAGCTTTAAAACTCGGGATATTGGTCCTTCTGGATGCCTGTTCTTGTTCAACAAACTTGATTAAATCGGCCATGACACTGGATTTTTTAAAATGGAGTGCAAATATAGCCAAGAAGGCACAATTTATCAGGAGGGAATCATTTTTTGTTTAAATGGATTGTATGTGTATAATTTCTTAATTTTATGTGTATGAGGACCAACATTGAGATAAATGATAAGCTGATGGACGAAATTATGCGTCTGACCAGAATTAAGACCAAAAAGGAAGTAGTTGATAAAGCGCTTCACCTCTATGTCCGCCTCCTGAAACAGCGGGATATCCTCAATCTGAGGGGAAAAGTAAAATGGGACGGGGACCTGGATGACATGAGAATTTCCAAACACGCATGACCAAAGTCCTGGTAGACACATCGGTGTGGATTGATTTTTTCAACGATCGTGATCTGCCCGCGGTTCATAGTTTGGCCAATTTCCTACAGAATGAATGGGTGTGTTCCTGCCCGCCTGTTATCCAGGAGGTCCTTCAGGGAATCCGGAATGAGGAACAACACATTCTTACAAAAAACCATTTGCTCTCGTTAGAAATAGTTGGTTCAGACCCGGTGGAGGCGGCTATTGGAGCCTCCGATTTGTATCGATCCGTTCGCAAAAAAGGAATAACGATCAGAAAGAGCAATCATTGCCTGATTGCCTGGTATGCAATCCACCACAAGGTGAAGTTGCTTCAGAACGATAGTGATTTCGTGCAGATAGCGGAGCATACCGCACTTCAACTTTGCTGATGCAGCAAATTCCTTTCGTCATTTCGCAATTTGCGAAATGCGAAATGCGAAATTAGACTAATGGAGTTGAATTACGCATAACAATATGAAACACAGACCGGCAACCAGCAACTTGCAACCGATTTCACCTCAAAAGCTCCGGTCTCCGTTTTTTCGTCCTCTCCATCGCTTTTTCATGCCGCCATTCCTCTATGTTAGCCTCATGACCCGAAATCAGTACGTCCGGCACCTTCCAGCCCTTGTATTCCGCGGGCCGCGTGTAGACAGGTGGCGCTACCAGGCCGTCCTGGAAGGAATCCGTTAGCGCAGAAGTCTCATCCGACAAGACGCCTGGAATAAGGCGGATCACCGCATCGGCAACGACTGCCGCGGCAAGTTCTCCGCCGGAAAGAACGTAATCTCCAATACTCAGTTCCCTTGTTACCAGGTGTTCCCGTACCCGCTCGTCTACCCCTTTATAATGGCCGCAAAGCAAAATCAGGTTTTGCTTCAGGCTGAGCTGATTGGCAACGGATTGGGTCAGGAGACCGCCGTCGGGGCTCATATATATAATGTCATCGTAGCTCCGTTCGGACCGGAGATGGGCAATGCACCGGTCTATCGGTTCGATCATCATCACCATTCCCGCACCGCCGCCAAATGCATAGTCATCCGTCGTGCGATGTTTGTTAGTAGAGTACTCCCTCAGGTCATGTATCTTAACCGTCACTAGTCCCTTATCAATAGCGCGTTTCAGTATGGAGTCGGAAAAAGGACTTTCCAGCAGCCGGGGCAAGCACGTGATGATGTCGATCCGCATAGGTGTCAAATATCCAGAAATCCTTCCGGTAAGTCCACCCTTACTTTTTTCTTTGATTTATTAACGCTTTGAATGAATGGCCCCTGAATGGGTATCAACAGCTCTTTGGCAGACCGATCTATCGCCAGGAGCCGGTTCGGGCCGATTTGCACGACTTCCCTGATTTCTCCCAGCAGACCGAGTTTCTCGTCTTCAACCTCAAACCCAATGACCTCGTCATCATAAAATTCTCCCCGGTCCAGGCGTGGGCGCACATTCTTAGGCAGGTAGAGGCTGCAGCCTTTTAAGGCCTTGGCTTGTTCGGGACTATCAACGTCTTCGAGCTTAACAAAGGCCTTGTCGCCCCGGTCTGAAATATGCTGGATAAAATAGGGGACGAGGGCGCCCCGGACTTCAACAAGAACCGATGTAGCCTTTTGGAGGGGGAGGGACTCAGTCACAACGATGGTCACCTCGCCCTTGAGACCATGGGTCTTCGCGATGTAGCCTACTTTATAACAAGAGCCGATATCCATGAAGGTGTTTCCCGCAGATTGTTTCCCGCAGATCTCGCAGATTTACGCAGAATTGTTCAGCAAAGATCCGCCTGCGCAATAGCTTCGTGCGCCAACGTTGCAGGTTGTTTCCCGCAGATCTCGCAGATTTTCGCGGAATTGTTCAGCAAAGGCCTGGTGATCCGCCTTCGCTATAGCTTCACGCGCCAACGCTGCAGCTTAAACGCTCGTACTTCTGCGTAAATCTGCGCGATCTGCGGGAAACAATTATGCTTCGGGAGCAGGAGATTCTGTGGGAGCGGCCTCGGCTTCAGGGGCTTCCGCAACAGGTGCAGGGGTTTCCGCTACCAGGGCCTTCTTGCGAATGGCTTCAGCACGGTCCTCTTTCACTTTTGTTTCGGCTTGCTTGCGGGCTTTGGCAGTGTCCTTTTTAGCCTGGGCCAGGGTGTCTACCTTGCTCTGAATCTTCGTTTCCTTTGATTTTACCCACTCGGCCAACTTAGAATCAGCTAGTTCCTGAGTTACTGCGCCTTTTACAACACCAATCTGAAGGTGTTTTTTCAGCATCACGCCGCGATAAGAAAGCATGCGTTTCACTGTATCGGAAGGCTGGGCGCCTTTCATCAGCCAGTCAAATGCCTTTTGGTCGTCCAGGATGATGCTGGCGGGGTTTGTAAGCGGATTGTAGGTGCCTATTTTTTCAATGAATTTGCCATCGCGGGGAGACCGGCTATCGGCTACAATTACATCGAATATTGCCAGTTTTTTGCGGCCTCTGCGGGCCAATCTGATTTTTACAGCCATTTACTTCGTTTTTAAAGGTTAGGATCTCGTCCAGTTTTTTAAGGAATGCAAAGGTAAGGGATTTTGGTTAAAAAGTGGCCGCAGATTCGCAGATTATCATTTGTGCTTGCGAAGCCAGTTCATTCACTTGCATAATTAAACTTGTTGTTGCCCAAAAATCAGTGAATCTGTGGCAAAAAGGACTTTCTAATGAATTGGCAAATGTGGGGCTACAGGCTCTGAAAGGCAATATTTGTTTAAGCGATTATTAGGTTTTTTAATATAAAGCACGTTTTTTACATTTGTTAGCTCACTCATTCTAGTTATGGACAACTATTCCTACATCTCTAACGCTGACGTAGGCTATCTCGATCAGCTCTACCAAACCTATAAAAAAGATCCTTCTTCAGTTGATCTCACCTGGCAAAAGTTTTTTGAAGGATACGAATTCTCAACACAGCGCTTCGGCGAAAATGGTCATACCGCTGTTTCTGCAGATGCGCTCACGATCAAAGAGACTCATGTACGCACCCTCATCCATGCCTACCGCTCCCGGGCTCACCTGAAATCGAATACCAATCCCGTGCGGGAAAGGCGCGATCACCAGGTTCCATTGGAGCATACCTTTTACGGCTTGAGCGACGCCGATCTGGATGCTGAATTTGACGTGGGGGTAGAAGTAGGACTGGGCAGGACGACCTTAAAAAAGATCATTGAAAAACTGGTAAAGGTCTATCTGGGCCCCATCGGATTTGAATACAGCTATATCCGCAACCAGGAAATCATGGACTGGTTTATCCAGAAATGCGAGAACGAATACTACACCTATAATCCCAGTGCGGAGGAAAAGAAAAGCATTCTGGGAAAACTCAACGAAGCGGTTGTTTTTGAGAACTTTCTGCACACCAAATTCCTCGGGCAAAAGCGATTCTCGTTGGAAGGGGGAGAGAGTACGATCCCCGCATTGCAAACGATCATCAACAAAGCATCTGAACTCGGTGTCAAAGAGGTCGTGATTGGCATGGCCCACCGCGGCCGCCTGAATGTGCTGACCAATATCCTCGGAAAGATCTACGAACAGATCTTCACCGAATTTGAAGGCAACATCAACCCCGACCTTACCATGGGGGATGGCGACGTAAAGTATCACCTGGGATATGCCAGTCATATTGATACCCCTTCCGGCAATAAAATATACCTGAAGCTTACCCCCAACCCGTCACACCTCGAGGCCGTCAATCCCCTCGTTGTGGGCTATACCCGTGGCCAGATCGATGATGAATATAAAGGAGACCTGAGGCAGGCGATGGCCATCCTTATTCATGGCGACGCCGCTATTGCCGGGCAGGGCATTGTGTATGAAGTGGCGCAAATGTCGGGACTGGAAGGGTACACGACCGGCGGGACCGTCCATTTTGTGATCAATAATCAGGTTGGGTTTACCACCGACTACGATGATGCACGGACTTCCATTTACTGTACGGATGTAGCGAAGATCATTGACGCGCCCATCCTGCATGTCAATGGCGACGATGCAGAGGCAGTGACCTTTTGCTCCAAGCTGGCCGTCGAATACCGTCAGAAATTCGGGAAGGATATTTTTATTGATATGCTTTGCTACCGCCGGCACGGTCATAACGAAAGCGACGAGCCCAAATTCACGCAGCCCAAATTATACAACCTGATTGCCAAACATCCGAACCCGCGGGAAGTGTATGTAAAAAAACTGATCGAGCGCGGCGATGTGGACGCCGCCATGGCCGATGAGATGGACAAAAATTTCCGGAATCAGCTCCAGGACCGACTCAATGAAGTAAAACAAAAGCCCCTTCCCTACAAACCTCAGAAGATTGAAGAGGAATGGGAGAAGATGCATAAGGCCAAACCGGAAGACTTTGACCAATCCCCGGAAACAGGCATCAAGCAGGCCGTCTATGATAAAGTAGC
>Ga0193731_1000121_pt1 | contig 26326 bp, 23 predicted proteins | sample U1a2metaG_FD_144920 | JGI IMG/M metagenome (GOLD analysis project Ga0193731, IMG submission 144920) | Soil microbial communities from a riparian zone of the East river system, Colorado, United States - U1a2 | ecosystem: Environmental > Terrestrial > Soil > Riparian zone | place: USA: East River...
TTGCTCATTTCGGTCCGCCCCAATCTGACCTCCTTTTGGAGGTCCTATTAAGGGGACATTTCTATCGAGGACAAAAGGGGACATTATCATCGAGGCGCAACACTTCCATCAAGCGAACCTTGCGAGGGTGGAGAGTTCGCACCTATAATCCAGTGTCTTTGCGCCGGCGTCAGCCCCGTGCGCATCGGGAGGATCCGTGCCGGTTGGAACTGCGTTTCACGAAAGAACGCTGGCGTTATGCGAGAGCTTGAATTACCGCGAATGGTCGGGCTATTACACGGTCAGCGTTTACGAGATGCACCACGAGCACGAGTACAACGCCATCCGCAATGCGGCGGCGCTGATCGATATTTCACCGCTCTTCAAATACCAGGTGACGGGGCGGGACTCCACGAAGTTCGTGAACCGCGTCATTTCCCGCGACATTAATAAGGTTGCAGTGGATCAGGTGATTTACTGCTGCTGGTGCGATCCGGAAGGAAAAGTGATCGATGACGGAACGATCACACGGCTGGGGGAGAACGAATACAGGTGGACGGCGGCGGACCCGAGTCTGAGATGGTTTCAACAGAATACGCTGGGGCTGGACGTAACGATTGAAGATATTTCGGAGCAGACTGCGGCGCTGGCACTTCAGGGGCCGACGTCGGGAAAGCTGCTGCACGCGGCGGCGGACGCGAACATCACGAACCTGAAATATTTTCGCGTGACGCGAGGAAAGATTGCGGGCGTGCCCGTGGACATTTCGCGCACGGGATATACGGGCGATTTGGGATTCGAAGTGTGGATGCCGTGGCGCGACGCGGTGAAGGTGTGGGATGCGCTGATCGCGAAGGGCAAGGCGTTTGATATTCACCCCGCGGGAATGATAGCGCTGGACATCGCGCGGATTGAGGCGGGGCTGATTTTGATCGAAGTGGATTACATTTCGAGCAAGAAATCGCTGATCGAATCGCAGAAATATTCGCCGGCGGAGATTGGGCTGGGGAAGCTGGTGGACTTGAAGAAGGAAACTTTTGTGGGGCGCGAAGCGCTGGCGCTGGAAGCGAAGAAAGGAGCGGAACGAGCGCTGGTAGGACTGGAAATTAATTGGAACGAAGTTGAGGCGCTCTACGACAAGTTGAAGATGGCGCCGCAGGTGCCGAGCATGGCGTCGCGCACCGCGGTGCCGGTGTATCGCGGCGGGCGCCAAGTGGGCAAGGCCACTTCGACAACGTGGTCTCCGACGCTTAAGAAGATGATCGCGCTGGCCTGCGTGAGCCGCGAGCATTCAGCATTCGGAACCAAGCTCAGTATGGAAATGACCGTGGAAGCGGCGCGCCACACGGTTTCCGCAAAGGTAGTAGCCATGCCGTTTTTCAATCCGCCGAGAAAAACGGCTGTGCCCGTGATTTGACGCGCACCCAACCGCGTTTTCATTGCAATTCAATCGCAATGCCATTCCGAACAGGCGTGATCCTCATTGGGCCAGGCGGTTGTATTTTTTTAGAACTTCGCGAAGGCGGTCGTGCGGTAGGGCGATGACTTTGTGATTTTCGATTCCGGTCATGGTTTCGGCGGCAACCATGGCGTTGATCACGGCCTCTTCGGTGGCCAGGACGGTGGCGGCGAAGACGGGCTCGATCTGATCGTTGGGAAGCATTTTCAAATCGACGACATGGTCGGCAGCGGCCCCGCCGGGATTGGCCGTGGAGAAGGCGATGAAAATGTCGCCGGAGCCGTTGCCGGAGATGCTGCCGTTGCGGCCGAGCCCGAGAGAAACGCGGCGAGCGAGGCGCTTGAGTTGATGCGCAACGAGCGGCGCGTCGGTGCCGACGACAACGATAATCGAGCCACGGTCCAAATCACCGAATGAAGTGGAGGCGTAGGCACGCTCGTCAGGAATCTCCTGGCCGACAGGGACCCCCGCGATGCGAAGATTTTTGCGCGAGCCATAGTTGCATTGCACCAGGACACCGACTGTGTAGGCGCCGATTTTCGATTCGACTTTTCGCGAAGACGTGCCGATGCCGCCCTTGAATTCGTTGCAGATCATTCCCGTCCCGCCGCCGACGTTGCCTTCTTCGACGGCGCCGTTGTGTGCGGAATCGATCGCGTGGAACGCGTGTTCGGGTTTGACGTGAAATCCATTGATGTCATTGAGCCAGCCATCCCACGTTTCCGCGACGACGGGCAGCGACCACCAATAACCGGTGGGATCGGGCTGGCCGTGCGCGACGCGCCATTGGATGACGGCATCGCGAACAACGCCCACGCTGTGCGTGTTGGTGATCATGACTGGCCCCTCAAGAAAGCCGGATTCTTCGACCCACGTGGTACCGGTCATTTCGCCATTGCCGTTCAGCGACCACCAGCCGGCAAAAACGGGATTGTTCATCGAGTTTTTTCCACGCGGAAGTACGGCGGTCACTCCCGTTCGAACCGGTCCCTTGCCTACTTGAAGTTTTCCTTCGCCTGAAATGAGCGTGGTATGACCGACGGTGACGCCGGAAACGTCGGTGATGGCGTTGAGCGGCCCCGGCGTGCCGTCAAATGGTACACCCAGATCGCGCGCGCGGGGCTTGGCAGGCGGAGTTTCTTGAGCCGCGGCCGAAGAAATTGCCGAGAGCGAGCAAAGAAGAATGGCGGTAGCGCGAAAATAATTTGGACGAATCATGGGTTGCTTTTCCCCCAGGAGGATTGCGCGGAGCGCAGCAATTTGGTGTTTTTCTCCACGGCCTTTTCGAGCAGTGCAGCTTGTTCGCGTGCCAAATTCCAATCGCGCTTTTCCAAGGCTTCGGTAAGCCCGGGGAATTCCAAGTGCGCGTAGGTGTAGCGCGAAGAATAAAGAAGATGCTGAAACCACGGGCGGCCGGGAATGCCCGCGGGATCGAGCCAGTTGGATTCGACCTGCAGCATTTGTTCGTTGAGATGCTGAATCTTCTCCGGCGAGGCGGAGCCTGACAGAAGATCGCGAGCGACGGCGTCACGCAGGAGGTTGCCCGCCTTCTCGAATTGGGCGATTCGAACGTGAAGCCGTTTCACTGGAAGACTCCGCTGCTCGATTTTGTATTGTTGTTCGAGCTCGCGCAGGAATTGCTCCAGCGCAGAAGCATTAAAGCCGAAGTCGAAAGGCAGAATGTCGGAATTGGCGAGACGCAGCGCGACAAGCCCCCAGATGCGAGTGAGGGCGACGTGGTATTCGAAGGCGGGATCACCGATATGCGACATCCAGTAATGGTCGTCGTACATCGAGTGATACACGCCGTAGTCGCCGTCAAATCCGAGATTGATCACTGGCCGGCCGAGATGATTCAGAAACACAGTGTGGTCGGAGCCGCTGCCGATGCGCGTTTCGACGAGCGCGCTGTCGACCAGTGGAGTGCTAGCTTTCGAACCGCGCATAGTGGTGGCGCGCCACGCTTCGTAGAGAGATTTTCCGGAAGGCGCGCGAACGTCTTTGGAGGCTTCCACGAGCATAGGCGCGAGAGATGCTACGGCCGACGGCGAAAAACTCATGCCGTCGGGGCCTGCTGTGGTGGCGGCTCCGGCGACGGATTCATCAACGTTGAGATAGGCGACGAGTTTTTTCTTGAGTTCATCGGCGAGCTGCTCGCCCCATTCCGTCGAGCCGGTGAGAGCGTATTCTTCGCCATCCCAACTGCAGACCACGATGGTGCGGCGCGGACGGATGCCACGCTGCTTGAGTTCGCCAAGAGACCGCGTGAGCTCCATCATCGAGGCGGTGCCGCTCGAAGGATCCACACCGCCGAAGACCCAAGCGTCGCGGTGATTGCCGAGCAACACCCATTCGTCGGGCAACTCACGGCCGCGAATGCGTGCTTCGACGACCGTGTAAGGCTGCATGCTGGTGTCCATGTCCACTTTCACGTGAACTCTTACGGCGCCGGTGAAGCGATACGTGATGGGCAAAGCGCCCCGCCAGTCCTTCGGGGCTTCAAGACCGTTCATGTTTTCGAGAAGCGGTTTGGCGTCGCGCCACGAGAGTGGGAGCGCCGGAATTTTCGGGAGCGAACGCGCTTCTTCCGGCGCGATGTGTTTTGCGCCGGGGACCGATGCCCAGCCGGGCGTGGTGGGATCGCCGGGAACGATGTAATCGTAAGTGATCGCGCCGCGCTGAATGTGACTTTCCGGGCCCCAGGGGCCATCGGGGAAAACGTTTCCTTTCTTGTAGCCATCTTCGGCGGGATCGGAATAAATGAGCAGAGCGGCGGCGCCTTCCCGTTCGGCGGTGAGCGCCTTGAAGCCGCGATAGCTGTAGGGATTCGAATAGCGGACGAGAACGATCTTACCCTTTACGCTGATTCCGTTTTTCCGAAGAAGATCGTAATCTTCGGGATTGCCGCTGTGCGCGTAGATGACTTCGGCGGTGACGTCGCCCGATGCGGAATAGCCAAAGTACGAGCCGGAGACGGCGGAGTTTTTCGTGTCCGGATCGGCGTCGTAAGCATCTTCGCGCAGAGACGCGGTGAAGTGGACCGGCTCCGTCATTTCAAGAGAGATGCTGCGCGGGCGCGAGTGCAAAACATCGTAGCGGCGAAGGGTGACGTCTTCCCACCCCTGCTTGCGCCATTCGTCCGCGACAAAATCAGCGAGCTGGTTGTTGCGGTCGGAAGCGGCGGGGTGAGGTTCGGCGGTGAAGGTGCGGTGCCATTCGCGCGCTTTTTCGGGAGACGGAATCGATTGAAACGCGGTTTCGATCGCGTGCTCGGCAGCGGCGTGCGGCGGGGAAAAACCTAGAATCGGAGAAGCAGGCGATTCGGACTGTTTCTGCTGATTGGAAAGCGCGAAGGCAAGAACGAGGAAAGAACAGAAGAAGGCGTAAAGATTGCGAGAACGAAGTGGCATCGCTATTTTGTTCTCCACAAAAAACGACCGCGCAGACAGCGACGAAACAGAACGGCCAGACAGCGTATCAAGATGTAAACACTTTTGCCAAAGCGGACTGGAGCGCGCGAGCGATCAGCGCGGATTCTTCCGGGGAAACCGTGAAAGGCGGCGCGAGAAGGATGTGATCGCCGCGGAGGCCATCGACGCAGCCTTGCGTCGGATAGGTAAGCACATTTTCGTCGAGACAGGCCTGGCGAATTCTCTCGGTGATGTTTTGTTCTCTCGGGAAAGGTTCGTGAGTAGTTTTGTCTTTGACGAATTCGACGCCGCAGAGAAGGCCCAGGCCGCGAACATCGCCGACGTTCGGGTGCGATTGAAGCAAAGAAAGAGCGCCGCGCAGATTTTTTGCGGCGGGACTCACGCGATCAAAGAGCTGGTGCGATTCGAGGTGGTCGAGAACAGCGTTGCCCGCGGCGGTACAAACCGGATGCGCCTGATAAGTGAAGCCGTGCATGAAGACGCCAGAGCCGCGCTCGAATGCTTCGACGACGCGGGCGGAAACGAGAACCGCGCCGAGCGGGGCGTAACCGCTGGCGACTCCCTTACCGACCAGAATCATGTCCGGTTCGATGTTCCAGTGTTGCGCAGCAAAGGGTTTTCCGGTGCGGCCCATGCCGGTCATAACTTCGTCCGCGATGAGGAGAATTCCGTTCTTGCGGCAGATTTCCGCAATGCGCGCGACGTAGCCTTCGGGCGGCACTGCGGCACCGAGAGTGGCACCGACGACCGGCTCGAAGATGAAGGCTGCGGCCTTACCGGATTCGTGTTCGAACAGATGGACTTCGAGATCGTCGGCGCACGCGAGGTCGCATTGCGGAAAAGTTTTTTCGAAAGGGCAGTGGTAGCAGAAACACGGCGCAATGTGTCCCCATTCCGTGAGGAGCGGCTCGTAGGGCGCGCGGCGCGCGACGTTTCCGCTGACGGACATCGAGCCAAGAGTGCTGCCGTGATAACTCTGGCGGCGGGAAAGAACGCGGTAGCGCTCCTTCTGACCGCTTTCGAGGTGAAACTGGCGCGCGAGTTTTATGGCGGTTTCGGTGGCTTCAGAGCCACCGGAAGTGAAGTAGACGCGGGCGCTGTTACGGAAATTCGGCGGAGCCATCGCTAGCAAGCGCTCGGCAAGTTTTTCCGCGGGAGCGGTGTGAAATTGCGAAGTGTGCGCGAAAGCGATCTGCGACGACTGCTCGGCCATGGCGCGGCCGATTTCGGGGACACCGTGACCGATACTGACTACGGCGGCCTGGCCGGAAGCGTCGAGGAATCGGCGGCCGTCGGAAGAGATGATCCAGCAACCTTCTCCGCGAGAGGCAATAGGAAAGGTCTTCTTGAAATTGCGGGGGAAAAGTCCGCTGCTCGTCGGCATGAGATGTCCGGCAAAGGATTGTATCAGAGTCGCAGCTGCACGCAGCAAGGCGCGCGGAAGCGGGCAACTCCCACGCAAGTTGCGCGCTAATCCATCCACGTGAGCGGCGAACTGTGGGCCGGACTATTGGATTCGGCAGGGAAACGTGACATCATTCGTGATTCTGCAAAGCGTGATTCGGCAAGGCCTGATTCTGCAAGAAACGTTGCGACTCACAGTGATTCACAGGAGAAGAATCGAGATGAAAGGCATCATTCTGCGGTGCGGTTTCTTGAGCGCGTTGCTGCTCGGAGCCGAGCTGGCCGTTTCCGCACAAGAAGTGACGAAACATTCCATCACCTTTGACGACATGATTAGGTTGCACCGTATTGGGGAACCGCAGGCGTCACCGGATGGAAAATGGGTGGCGTACACGGTGGCGACGCCGGACCTGGAAGCCAACCGTAATGAGAGCATTATCTGGATGATGTCAACGAGCGGCGGCTCCGCGATGCAATTGACGCAGAGCGGGCATGATTCGTCGCCGGTGTGGTCGCCGGACGGGAAGACACTCGCGTTTCTCTCTGCTCGCGGGGGCGAATCGCAAATCTATTTGCTTTCGATGGAAGGCGGCGAAGCGCACGCGCTGACGAAACTCTCAACCGGCGTGGACATGGTGAAGTGGTCGCCGGACGGAAAGACGATTGCGTTTACTTCTTCGGTGTATGCGGATTGCAAAGACGACGATTGCAACAGCAAGCGCGACGCGGAAAAAGAAAAGAGCAAGGTGAAAGCGCACGTGGCGGAGCATCTTCTGTACCGCCACTGGACGCACTGGAATGACGGGAAGCGCAGCCATTTGTTTGCGGCTCCGGCGGATGGAAGCGCCGCGCCACGGGATCTGACGCCGGGCGCGAACTACGACGTTCCGCCGGATGAGCGCAGCGGACCGGGAGATATTAATTTTTCGCCGGACGGAAAAGAGATGTGCTTCACGGCGGTTACGGACAAGATGGAAGCGATCAGCACGAACGGTGATTTGTTCATCGTTCCGGTTGCCGGCGGCGTGGCCAGGCGCATCACCACGCAACCGGGATTCGACGGGAATCCGGTGTATTCGCCAGATGGGAAATACATCGCGTATCACGCGCAGCTCACCGCCGAATATGAAGCTGACCGGTGGCGAGTGATGCTCTACGACCGGCAAACTGGGAAAATCGAAAACCTGTCCGAGACGTTTGACCGGAGCGCGGACGGGCTAGCGTGGTCGGCGGACAGCAAGACGATTTACTTCACAGCAGAGGACGAAACGTTACAGCCAGTCTATTCGATTCCGGCATGTAGCTGCGGCTTGCCGACAAAAGTAATCAAGGAAGGATTCAACACGGCGATTTCACTCAGCGCTGATGGAAAGACACTGATCTTTGAGCGGACGAGCCTGACAATGCCTGGCGAAATTTTCGCGTCATCGAGCGACGGCTCGAACGTGCGGCAACTGACGCATCAGAATGAACCGATCTTGGCGGCGCTGGAGATGAATGCGCCGGAGACATTCTGGTTCGACGGCGCCGCAGGGACGAAAGTGCAGGCGATGCTGATGCGGCCACCGAAATTTGACGCGACGAAAAAATATCCGCTGCTGGTGATTCTGCACGGGGGGCCGCAGACGATGTGGTCGAATGCGTGGGGCTACCGGTGGAACGCGCAAGTCTTTTCCGCGGCGGGATACGTGACGCTGATGATCAACCGGCGCGGGTCGACCGGGTATGGTCAGAAATTCACGGATGAAATCACGAATGACTGGGGCGGAAAAGCGTACACCGACGTGATGAACGGAGTGGACTACTCGCTGAAAAAATATCCTTTCATCGATGGGACACGCATGGCCGCGGCAGGCGGATCTTATGGCGGGTACATGGCGGACTGGATCGCGACACACACGGGACGGTTCAAGGTGATCGTGAGCCACGCAAGTGTGTACGACAAGGTGGCGATGTACGCGACCGAGGAACTGTGGTTTGAAGAGCACGACATGCAGGGCACGCCGTGGACGAATCCGGAAAGTTACAAGAAGTGGGCGCCAGTGACGTACGCGGGCGAGCTGGGAAAGTTCAAGACGCCGACGCTGGTGATTGCGGGCGAAAGAGATTATCGCGTGCCGTACACGCAATCGCTGGAATTTTTCAGCGCGCTGCAGCGGCAGGGCGTGCCATCGAAGCTGGTGGTTTTTCCGGACGAAGGGCATTGGGTGCTGAAACCGCAGAACAGCCAGTTTTGGTACAGGACGTTTTTGGATTGGCTGGCGGCGTATGTGAAATAGCGGATCAGCCTTGCCAGAAGGGGCGCTCCGACCCGGCCGGAGCGCCCCTACAAGGAGATTAAGAAGCGAACAGGCGCTCGAAGGCGCGGCGCGCAAAACGGAAAAGATGGTAGAGCAGGAAGGCTGAAAGCACGACGAGTGCGGCAACGATGATGGTTGTCGCGAGCGGATGGGCCGTCGCCATCCAGGTGAGCCAAACGGCGAGAACGTCTTCGCCAAAGCTTAATGCCCAATTACTGAGCGGTTCGGGACTGGCGTTAACGGCGGCGCGGGCGCTGGCTTTCGTGCCGTGGGCGGTGAGGGCAATTCCGCCGGCCATTAAGGCGGCGCCCCAGCGCCATTCGGGTGCGGCTCCTCCCGCGGCGGCATAAGCAAGAAGCGCGGCGGCGGGCGGACGAATGAACGTGTGGATGGCGTCCCAGGCGGTGTCAAGGTACGGAATCTTGTCCGCGAAGAATTCCAGAAGGTAGAGTGCGAGGGCAATTCCGAGCACCCAGGGATGAGAAAGAACCTGCAATTTCGGCGGCAAATGGAGCACGCCGAAGCGCTGGAAAAGGCCCAGTGTTGCAATGGTGGCATAGAGATTCAACCCGGAGGAAAATCCGGCGCCCAGGGCGAGGCCGAGCGTTTCGATGGGATTCATGCAGGACCATCATAGCAGGCGGGAAATCCTCCAAACAGGCAGTAACTTCCCCATGTACTGAGCGGAGTTTCCGTTTGACCCGCCTGTAAAGGCAAGCGATTCTGTTGACGGGATGGACATCCATGTTTGGGCTGAGCTACCTCTTCTATCCGTGGGGCTTCATCGTGCAAGGACTGGCGATCGTGCACTTCGTGCGGCGACGGCCAGAGAACTATTGGTTCTACATTATTTTCTTCGGCGGGTTCCTGGGAGCGAGTGTGTATATCGTCGCGGAAGTGCTGCCGGACTTGGGGTTGCTGCGGGGCGTATTTCAGGGGTTTGGACGAAGGTCGCGCATCCAGAAAGTGGAGACGGCGATTCTGGATAATCCGTCGCCAGCAAATTACGAAGAGCTGGGGGAGCTTTACAAAGATCAAGGGCAATTTGAAAAGGCGCGCGATGCGTTCGATCATGCGATCACCGGGCGAAGCGATTCAATCTATACGTTTTATTCGCGGGCGCAATCGTCGCTGGGAATGAAGGACCTAGCGGCGGCGATTCCGGACCTGGAGCGAGTGGTCGCGGGCGACCGGAAGTTCGATTATTACCGAGCGGCGGGACTGCTGGCGAACGCGTGTGCACAAACGGGTCAACTGGAACGCGCGGATCAGCTTTTTGCCGAGGTCACGCAGATTTCGACGACTCCGGAGACGCTTTACAACTGCGCGGTTTTTCTGAAGACGGCGAACCGACGGGAAGAGTCGCGCGAGTGGGCGCAGAAGTTGCTCGCAAAGAAGGGGACATTGCCGCGGTATATGCAGAGGCGCGAGCGGCCGTGGTTCCGCAAGGGCAAGGCGCTGCTGAAGGAACTGGCCGGTGGGTGAGGGGTCGCGGCTCACCGAGGAATGTAGAGAGCAGAGATCGTTCGACGCCCTCAGGTCGCTCAGGATAAGCATCCCCATCGGCGTTGAAGAGAGATTCCTCGCTCCGGCTGCTCGCTCGGGGCCGACACCCTTCGTCGGACGTCTAGTTAACCATAACGACCCCCACCCCCACTAGTTTTTCACAAGTCTCCCTTAGGGCCTGCGGCCCGCGAAACCTCATGAAAATCCCGCAACGTCAGGCAAGGCAGAGCTCATGACATTAACTCCTTTGATTTCAGCACGCCTTGATTTGCGATACAAAGCGTGGAGTTCGGGATCATGCAGAACGATCTGGAGTAAGTGAAGATGTAAGATCGGGGTGCCCAAAAACGTGTCAATCCAGAAAATAATAACGTCCTATCCTACCCTCTTCGGAGCTCTAATCGGGCTCATAATCCTTGTGGGGGCAATTACCATCGCCTCCGTCCCGACGCTTGACGGAGCTTTTGAGAAACACAAAGATCTTATACAATTTGTTTGGTTCACGGCCAGCCTCTTCGCGTTCAGCGTTTTTCGCCTTTGGGGCTGGCGACGTCGAGGTGCGTTTGCCTTTTGGGCATCGATTTCCCTCTTCTTCCTTCTTCACGCGCTTGGCGTTTTTCTCTATACTACCCGAGTTCAACCGCTCCTTGTGTGGCGGTGGATCATCCTGCTCACACTGGAATGCTTCGTCGTTGTTTTTTTCGTGGACTGGTCGACAAAACGTTTTGGCCACTTTGGCAGACACGGGCCTTCTCGACTCAACAGCAATCAAGATCCTCGCGAAGATGACAACGCCTAGAGTAAGCGGCCGATTTTAGATGACAGCGTCGGCTCCTTCGACCGAGTAGACTTGCCGGTTCTGCTCTAGTTGATGAGGGCCGGTCATCGTTTTCTTCGCCGGTCGAGCGTTCTTGTTCCTCCCCTATTTATATTCTAAGCTTGATTAACGAAAGCGGATTCACAGTCTATGCGGACGAGCTCTCCGCCCTCTGTGAGGCGGGCTATGGGTGGGAAGGGATGTTTCTCGTTCCACGCTGTTTCCCCTGAGGTGCATCGTGCCGGACATACGATCGGCGTTGGAGACAATCGCAAAACTGTCAATCCTGAAGGTCGGGGACTTTCGCGGAAAAGGGCAAAGATTTCCGGACGAACTAACCCCAAATATGCACGCACTAACACAGTATTTTCAGACTATGGATAGCAATTCGAGACCATCGATTACTTCCCAAATAAAACCAAATTCTTCGTTCGTTTTTCTCTGGTACGCAAAAGAGAAGTCCGAAGCGGTTCGCGAAAATGACCCGAAACTAATTTTCGAGGGACTGGTCGCGTTAGCGCTCGAAAATGGCACTTTCGACGTTCGCGAGAGTATTATCATTATGCCACTTCTTTCTAACAGTTCCCCTAAGTTGGGGACTGATTCGATGGATCTCTTCCGTCGCGCTGCCAATTTAGCTCAGAGCAAGGCTCTCGCAGAAGAACTCGTAAGATTTCCAGCTCGGCGGGAAGAATCTAAGAGTATCCGGGCTTTTAACTTCTCCGAGTCTGGATCCGGCAAGGAATTCACTTACATCGGACGCAGCTGAGGAGAATCTGGGAAGCTGTAACAGAAGAGCGGTGACGCATGTCCCGAGCAGAGACGGACGGCGTACCGCTCCCCTCGGTTTTCAGCTTGCCTGCCGTGGCTCGTGGCGCGGTTTAGTTTTAGAAATCGTTATCCGAGAGCTAGGTTCAGGCATAAAGCCCTGAATGGAATCGCCTCCCGACAAAACGCGAGGCTGCGCTTGAAGCACAGCCTCGCGAGAGTTTCGATGTTGCTCTATTTCTGTAGGTTTTGTGTCTCTGCCTTCTGACGCGGAGTTCTCGCTTTGCAAGATTTCGTCTGGCTTGGCAGTTCGGCCCGGATGCTTGCCACTAGTTTTGCTGTGTCGATCTTGTAGCGGAGGGCGGTGCGTGCGAGGTTAGAATCCTTCGCAAGCGATTGCTTCGGGTCGTAGCCGGGGCAATACAGGTCGGAAACTAAAGCGCAGACAACGAGGAAGCGGTTAAGGTCCGCGGGTTTCATGGCTTCGACGGCGGCCGCCGCCGCAATCTTCTCGTAGTCCACGATCTGCGCTCCCCATGATGCTTTGCTCTTCTTCTCTTCCCACGCGTAGACCTTGGAAAGGCGGCGGTGGTTGTCGTGGCCCAAACGCCGGAAGTAGTCGAGCGCGACCATTTCCAAGTCGGGCCGGGAGAGAACGTCGGGCAGCTTCTTGCGGATGGCTTCGAGGATGCGGACAGCGACTGCTTTTCGACGCGCTCTGCAAGAGCTTCCTTCTTGCGTTGGGCTTGCTCCTGCGGCGTCGGCTGGTAGCGGGTGACGCGGTTGTGGACCTCGCATTTCTCGGTCTGGCAGAGGTAGAAGAGGCTGCCAGCGCTCTTGCCGTCACCGAGAACAGCGGCTTTCGTGTTGGGGCACTCCCCCCTTTGCTTTGGCCTTCCTACTGCCCTTCAAAGAGCACGTCTTGGGCATGGCCGTTTGCCTGCCATGCGGGAGCCTGTGAAACGCGCAGAGGCTTCTCGCCTTTCTCCTCAAGCGGCTTCGCGTGAATTTGCACGAGTGCTTCGACCCTGCTGCGGTTGCGTCAGGATATTCCCTTGGCCGATACGGAACTCACTGCCGTGGAAGGTGGACTTACAGCGTATGAACAGTTGCTGGCGAAGCTGGCCAACGTGCCGACGCCAGGGGGACCCACGCCGCGGCAACTCGCGGCCGGGCGTTTGGTGCAACTGGAAGAAATAGGCGGCGGAGAAAGAGCGAGCACCCAACTCAAGGAATTAAAAAAACAGTGACCAGGCCCAGCGGTTTATCAAATTCTTTTTTCATATTATTCATATCGCAGCGCCACCAGAGGGTCCACGCGCATTCCCCGCCACGCAGGAACGTAGCATGCAGCCAGGGCAACGATAGCAAATAGAAGGGGCACGCCGATAAACGTCAGCGGATCGGTTGGCGTAACCTGGTATAGCTGCGTGGCGAGCAGTCGCGTCGCTCCGAGCGCAGCAAGCGCCCCCGCGCCAACTCCGCCCAATGCCAGCTTCAGGCCTTGGCTGAGGACCATGCGCATCACGTGTACCGGACTTGCTCCCAGCGCCATGCGGATTCCAATTTCGTGGATGCGTTGCGAAACTAGATGAGCCATCACGCCGTAGATCCCGATCGCCCCCAGAAACATGGCTAGAACGCTAAAGAAAACCATCAGGTCGGCTACCACGCGGTCCCCCGTGTTAACCGCAGCTATCAGGTTCTCGAGTGGCTCGACCGAAGAGATAGGCTGGTCGCGGTCCACAGCCCAAATCGCGTCGCGGATAGCTGTGGCCATTATCGTGGGGTCACCGGACGAGCGTACGACGAATCCGAAAGTCCTTGAAGGAAATTGCGCCGAAGGAACATAGATGTGCCACCCGGGACCTTCGCGCAAGTAGTACATCTTAATGTCATTCACTATGCCAACAATCGTGCCGACGGAATGCTGCTCGCCCAATCTAAGCTTCTTTCCAATGGGGTCTTCGCCCGACCAAACCTGTCGGGCCATAGTTTGACTGATAAGTATGGAAGGAGAAGTTCCATACGCGTCGGAGGAATCGAAAAAGCGGCCTTTGACCAACCCAATCTGCATCGTCGAGAAATAATCCGCTGACACTGCAGTGAAGGGTGCCCCGTGTCTCTCACCGGGTTGAAGCGGCTTTCCGACCACTTGGAATTCGATGCCCTGGCCGAAGCCGCCAAATGGGACATGACTCGCCACGCTCGTGGAAGCAGCTCCAGGCAGGGCGCGAATACGGGACAGTACTTCATCGCTGAAATTTCGAAATTGCGAGTCCTCTGTGTACTTCGTCTTCGGGAGCGCGAGCTGCGCCACCAGGACGTTGGCCGGATTGTAGCCAGGACTGGAGCGCGCAGAAATGATGAAGCTCTTCACGAGCAACGTCGCCGAGATGAGCACCACTACCGCCAGGGCAATCTCCGCGGCTACAAGGATCCGCCGGAGCCGCGCGCCGCGTTTGCTGCCCGACGTCTGGCCGGATGTTTCCTTGAGCGTGTGGTTTACATCAAGCCGCGAATTCTCGAATGCCGGCGCGAAGCCGAAGACCAATCCACAAAGCAACGTAATTCCTAGGGTGAACATCAGCGTGGAGAAATCCAGCTCGACGTGGCCATAATTCACAATGTATCCACGGATATGACCGGGAATCTGTGACTCAATCCAGCGCATGCCCCATGAGGCAAAGAGCAGGCTCGCCACGCCGCCGACCAAAAACAGCAACAACGATTCTGTCAGGAGCTGCCCAGCCAAACGCCTGCGCGTCGCGCCAAGGGCTCCACGCACAGCGAACTCCCTCGTGCGGCTTGTCGCGCGAGCCAGCATCAGATTCGCCACGTTTGCACACGCGATGAGCAGAACCAGGCCGACAACTACGAAGCAGATCATTACTTCGGGCCCGCCTTCTTCCTTACGGATTCTGTCCGTCATGGAGCTGACAAGCCAAGTCAGGTTGGTATTAGTTTTCGGAAACTCCTTCTCGAGATGAGCAAAGAACGTTGCCGTTTCCGCCCGAGCTTGTTCTAGCGTTACGCCTGGCTTCAGTCGGCCAAAGGCAGGAAGCCAAACGTTGCCGCGGTCCACGCGCTGCATATCGGTCAACGCAAGGGGCGTCCACAAATTGGCGATGCCCATAAGCGGCAACTGAAAAGTTCCGGGCATAACCCCGACTACTGCGTACGCTTCGCCGCCGATGGCGATGTTGCGTCCGATGATTTTTGGGTCCCCGGCGTACCGGCCTTGCCATAGTCCCTGGCTTAGAATAGCCACGTGCGGCGCGCCCGAGCGATCATCCTCCGCCGTGAAGGTTCGCCCCAAGATGGGCTTGGCGCCCAACGTATCAAAAAAATTCCAACTCACTCGGCCGCCGTCGACTAGTTCGGGAAGGCCATCCCCAGTTAGATTGAGACTCGCACCACCCGAAGCCACGGTTTGCTCAAACGAAGTGTTTTGCTTCTGAAAATCGAAAAAGTCCGCTGCGGAAGTAACTCCCCCGCTTGTCCATCCGTGTTTCTTGTCCTGCGTCTCGAAGATCACCAGCCGGTCTGGTTGTGGGTAGGGCAGCGGCTTGATAAACCAAGCGTCGATGTAGCTGAATATTGCGGTATTTGCGCCAATCCCGAGCGCGAGAGTGAGGACAGCGACTGTAGTAAAACCAGGGGTCTTGCGCAGCATGCGCTGGCCGAAGCGCAAATCCTCGACAAGGCTTTCGATAAAGTTTGTGCCGCGGGCGTCGCGGCACTCTTCCTTGGCGCGTTCCACCCCGCCAAACTCGATCCGCGCGCGGCGCATCGCCTCCTCTCGCGGTACGCCCCTGCGCGCCAAATCCTCAGCAAACGCCTCGATGTGAAAGCGCAACTCCGCGTCCATCTCGCTTTCCATTCGAGTGCGTCCCGCGACAGCGCGCAACCACGATGCAAGCTTGCTCCACATTGTCATTTTTCCTCACTCATATCTCAGCGCCACCATCGGATCGACCTTCATCGCCCGCCTCGCGGGTGCCCACGACGCAACAACGACGACACCCGTCAGCAGCGCCGCCGCCAATAAATACGTAAGGCTGTCCGTTCGAGAGACGCCGTAGAGAAAGATTCCCGACCCGCTCCAGCCGATGCCTTCTGTCGGGAAAAAACGCGTGATTGCAAACGAACAGAACGTACCTACAGCGAGGCCCGCTAACGTGACGCCCAGAGATTCACGCAATACTAGTCCTGCAATCTCAACGTGAGCTGCTCCGAGCGCGGAGCGAATTCCGATCTCTCGTGTGCGCTCGGCGACGGAGTACGATGTCACTCCAAAGACTCCAACCACAACCAGTATCAGCGCTAAGCCCCCAAAAGAAGCCAGGAGCGTGATAATCGGTCGGCGCAGAGTGAGCGATTCGGAATCGTGAATCTGCGCCGGCATGCTGCCCAGTTCCCAATAGAGCTGAGGGTCCGCGGGCTGAAGCCAGTTGTTGATGCGGGCGGCAACATTCCCCATGTCGCTCGCCGCCCGGACCCGGATCGCCATGCTCCATCGGCCCGGCAGCGTTTGCGCCACCGGTAGATATACGAGCGGCCTTAAATCCTCCTCTGGATTGCGCTGCCGGAAATCGGAAACAACGCCCACAATTTCTCTCCAGGTTGTAGGCGCACTTGCCAAAGCCAGGCGAGATCCGATGGGGTTAGTCCCGGAGAAATACTGCTTTGCAAAAGTTTTGTTGACGATGGCAACTGAGGCCGCCTCTCGAACATCGGTGTCCCGAAACGGACGGCCGGCGAGCATGGCAACCTTTAAGGTGGAGAAATAGTCCGGGCTCACCGAAAGAAACCATGTTTCGTCCAGCATAGCGACGGATGAGTCTGTTTTGATGCTGAGTCTGGCGCTGTCGGCTCCATCCATAGGAAGCGAGTCCACGATGCTTGCGGACTCGACACCAGGCATGGCGCGCATTTGCTCCAACGCTTTGCGCATCACGCCCGCTTTGGCGGGGGGGGTCGGCATAGCGTGACACTGGCAAACTTACAGTCGCTGTCAAGACGTTATGCGGGTCAAATCCGAGGGGAGACGACTCCACATGCAACAAGCTGCGAAATAGCAGGCCGAAGCCCACCAGCAAAACCATCCCGAGAGCGACCTGGAACACCACCAAGAGATTTCGCGGGCGCCGCGCCTTCGTTCCACTCGTTGTGCTTGGAAGCGAGTCTTTGAGGCTGTCGTTCAGGTTTACGCGAGTCGCGTGCAAGGCCGGAATCACGCCAAAGAACAAAGCGCTCAGGAGGGAGACTCCCAAACCAAGGAGCAAAATGCGCGCGTTAATTTCCACCGTTATATTGTTCCAAACGATCCCGGACGCGATTTTCGTGATGACTTCTTCGGACCATCGTGCCGCTATCAGACCCAGGCTCCCTCCGCAAAGGAACAGCAGCGTGCTCTCGGTCAAGAGCTGCCGGATCATTCGTCCGCGCGAGCAACCCAAAGCTGATCGCACGGCCACTTCTCTATAACGCTTTACGCCACGAGCCAGGAGCAAACTTGCCACGTTCGCACAAGCAATCAAAAGCACGACACTTGCCGCGACCGCCGTCATCCACAAGCCAAGCTGCGCATTCCGCCTGGTTGGGCCGGGATGCCGGAAGGTCTCAGAAAAATCTTCCACTAACAGATGGCCGCTCCGATTGGTAGTGGACGTAGCGCCTCTCAAGCTCTGGGCGATGCTTTCCGTTTCTGTGCGTGCCTGGTCCAGGGTCACTCCCGACTTCAGCCGGGCGACAATTAGTACTCTCGCCGCCCCCGCAACTCTCAATGTGCCGCTAGTCGCGTAAGATTCCAGCACCAGCGGGGCATAAATCTCGACGTTCTCGTTGTAGGCGGCCAATGACTGTCGCATGACTCCTACGATGGTGACGGGACGGCGATTCAGGACGATTTGCTTTCCGACAATAGCTGGATCTCCGTGAAAGCGAGTGTGCCAGCAGCTGAAGGAGAGAATCACGACCGCATCCTGGCCGGCGATTTGCTCGTCCTCTCGAAAGTTGCGGCCCATCAAGGGCTGAATCCCGAGGGTAGGCAGCCAGTTGGCGCTCACGAGAAGCCCCATCAGGTTTTGCCAACCGGACTCACCGCTGCCGTAGAAATTGTCGGCCCATCCCGACTCCGCGACTTGTTCGAAGGCCTGACTGTGTTTTCGCAGCGCTAGATATTGATTCGGCAACGGCGTGTGCGTATCTCCGCCCGCGTCAGTCGTCCAAACATTCACCAGTCTTTCGGGGTTACGAAACGGGAGGGAATACAAAAGAGCGGAGTCCACCAAGCCGAAGATTGCGGTATTCGCACCGATGCCGAGGGCGAGAGTGAGGACAGCAACGGTGGTGAAGCCAGGGGATTTGCGCAACATGCGTAGGCCGTAGCGCAAATCTTGGATGAAGCTTTCGACGAAGTTCACGCCGCGGGCTTCCCGGCATTCTTCCTTCGCGCGCTCGATGCCGCCAAACTCGATCCGCGCGCGCCGCATCGCCTCCTCTCGCGGTACGCCGCTCCGCACCAAATCCTCCGCATACGCCTCCACGTGGAAGCGCAGCTCCGCATCCATCTCGCTCTCCATCCGAGAGCGCCGCAGAATGGCCTGTACCCAGGATCGAAGGCGGCTAGAGAGTGTCATACTTCCTCGGGTGTGGTACCCAAGATTCCAGCAATGACATCCGCCATGCGGTTCCACTTTTCGGCTTCGCTTTGCAGCCTACGTTTTCCGGCCGCGGTGAGGCGGTAATATTTCGCTTTACGATTGTTTTCCGACTCGCCCCACTCACTGGCGATCCAGCCTTGGTGTTCCAGACGATACAGCGCGGGATAAAGCGAGCCCTGCTGAATCTCTAGACGATCTTTCGAAATCTGTTGGATACGCAGCAGAATGCCGTAGCCGTGCAAGGGCCCAAGGGAAACGGCCTTCAAGATCAACATGTCCAGCGTGCCTTGCAGAACGTCCAGTTGCTTGTCCACGGAGCAATCTCTCCTAGATGACCTAGGAATATAAATCTGCTCTCCTAGACTGTCAAGGGGTGTTACGCGGCGCGTAACACCAGCAGCGGCCTCGATCACTATCGCCACTCGGACTGGCTGGGCAGCGCCCGCCTGACTTCTTCGCCTTCGCGCGCAGTTCTCTCGACCGCCGCGTACGCGCCCTTCGGCGAAACCTACGCCTCCGCTGGAGGCACAAATCTTGACCCTGCCTACACCGGACAGATGTCCGACACTGCGCATCGTCAGGATGCCGCCGGTGGACTCTACGACTTCCCCGCCCGAGAATACAGCATACAAGGCCGCTGGCCGTCTCCAGATCCCGCTGGAGTCTCTTCGACTTGTCCAAGGAATCCGCAAACACAAAACCGCTATGCCTATGTCCGGAACAACCCAATCACCTATACTGATCCGACGGGTATGGACGGAGCTTGCGAAGACGATCCCTTCTGTGGCGGTCCTTGCCCATGGTGGGACCCCTTCTGGGGTGATTGCGGCGGCGGCGGTGGATTCCGCGGCGGCGGTGGTGGTGGTGGTGGCGGAGAAATACCCCGGCCCTTCCCCTGGCCCTTGCTTCCGCCAGGCCTCTTTGGCGCGCTAAGTAGTAGCGGCACGTACTTCCGCACCGTTAGATGTAGTTGTTATGGCTCTCCATTTAATTCGATACAGCGGTACGGGTGCGACTACCTCTGCTTTTGCGCGGGCGGAGATGTTCTTATTGCCGTCAGGCCCGGATTCTCACTCATCTACAAGGAATGTGGCAACTGGAAGTGCCCCGCCCATGCCACTGTTACACACGTACCGGGCCTCGGAATTGATTGGGGCTCCATCATCGATGCTGACCCACCCGGGTTTTGCCCAATACCATGACTCACGATGACCCTCAAGAATCGATACTGTTCCTATCTCGGTCGTTGGACGAGAGACTCCTTAAAGTATTCTTCCAGGACTCACATAAGTTCGCTTTGATTGCCCAAACCCCAATTACTATTGACATTTACTTGACAGCACTTTATCGGTCTTATCCAGACGAGGTCGCACCTTATCTTCGTAACCCAGAACCCCTTGCGAAACTCACCGAGGAGTTGCGCCAAGTAAGTGTTAGCGCCCATGAGATCGCACCAATGTCGAACCCAGGGGACCCAGCAAAACTGCTTAGTGTCAGAATTGACGAACGCTTGATTCGCCTTCTGCGCCAGGCGGCTAAGCGAATTTCCAAGACCGGAAGGAATCGCATTGAACTTGCCGATTTCATGCGCGAGCTCTCCCGAGACGACGAACTCGTGGAGCAATTACGCACGAAACGAAATCTAATCCTACTACCGGTGAGTGGCCCGGACGACAAATCCTGATACGAATGTGGTGGGCGGGTCGCGGGCCCTTAGCCGCAGGGGAAACGGGACGTTTTCTGATATTTTGTCGGAGTATAGCTCGTTTGTTGAATATTGTAGTCGTTAATGTCCCGCACCACGTAACGCAGCGTGGCAACGCCCGGCAATTCCTTCTCGCTTCGGAAGGCGAACGCTTGGTCTACCTGCAGCTGTTACGGTAGTACGTGCAACTTCACCACTTGTCGCTGCTAGGTGCTAGGCTACTGCCTGATGTCCAACAATGTGCATTTAGTAGTCGTTCCGCGCAAAGCGGAAGCCCTGGCGTTGGCCTTGAAGCAGCCGCACGGACGTTATGCCTATTTTCCCAATCCAGTTTCTTTGCTGTCTGCTTCGATGCTTTGTTGACAGAGCGCAGCCGCTGAAGAGAACAACGCGACAGTGATGCTTGTGATTACGAACTTAATTTTCATTGCTTCTTCCTTTGCCGTGCCTGCCATCAGCAAGATCGCGAAGGAATCTGGAGACTGTAATCTGGATTCGCCGGACGGGTACGCCCAAATGGACTTCGCGCTCAATCCATGCGCGAAGCTCCCGCACCATGGTCGCCTCGACCTTCTTGTCTTTCAGAATGGCGACGGCGTTCCGGTATTGCGGAAAGCATTCCTGCAGAGCGCGGCGTTGGTCATTCGGTTGGAGCCGTGCGATTTCGAACGCATGGGCAACCGTCAGTTTGTCGTCGTAGAACGCTTGCTTCGCTTCGGGAATGAGTTGAGTTAAGCGTAATCGTCCACTGACGTATGCGGGCGACCTGCCAACTTGTGAAGCAATCCTTTCCACGGTGTAAGTGTCAGGCTGGAGTTCAACGAGGGCGGCGTATCCCTGCGCCTCATCGAGCGGATGCACGTCCACGCGCTGCAGGTTCTCGATTACCTGTAGCTCTAGTGCTTGCGCGTCGGTCAGTTCGCGCACGGTCGCGGGCATGCTCTCGCGCTTTGCCAGTTTAGAGGCACGATACCGGCGCGTTCCGGCGACAAGCTCAAACGTGCCCGCTTCCCCTTCGGGCAGCGGACGCAGGAGAATCGGCTGGAGTACGCCGTGTTGTCTGATGTTGTCCGCGTTATGTTCCGCAGTACGTTATGTGTCTCTTGGCTGCCGCATCTGCGGGAGTGTTGGTGGTCCGTGTTCCTGTAGCCACATAATTATCACAGGGAACAAAGCCATTTCATTAAATCCTGGTCTTTACGCCATCCGGCGCTTGGTCGGAATGTTTCTGAAGTGCCGACAGGAGGCAGGCATGCCGCGACGGCAGCTTGTTTTGTTCTCAGGGTGATCTCGGCGTAGCGATGAGTGGTGTCGAGACTTACGTGCCCCAACCATCCTCGAATTACGTTCACATCAACGCCTTGTTCAAGCAGGTGAACAGCCGTGGAATGACGGAATACGTGTGGCGAAACTCCGCAGCGTTTCGTGCCGGAACTGCTCGAATGCAGTGATGCCGTGTGACGTTTCACGAGTTTGTAGATTCCGAATCGCGTCAGCGGCCTGAATTTATGTGAAGTAAACAAGGGAACAGATTTGTCCGCCGAGTGCACGGTCTCGAGCTGCTTCAGCACCTCGGCAGTCTCAGGCCACAGAGGACAGCTTCGCCATTTATCCCCTTTGCCGTGAAGCCGTACGCGAAAGGGCCCGTTGAGATCGACATCGGTCACCCGCAGATCTGCGATCTCCTGTACCCGAGCCCCACTGTTATAGAGGAGCATCAGGAGCGCTCGATCACGGAGCGCGAATGGGCCTTCTCGTGGCAACGCCCTAAAGAGCGCATCGATCTCTTCGCGTTCCAAGTAAAGCGTGTTCGGAGCCTGAGTTCGCTTGGTGGGAATACCCTCTACTCGCTCTGCTTCAGCTAGCATCTCAGGGCGACGAACAGCGAGATAGCGATAAAAAGTGTGAAGGGCAGCGAGCCGCTGGTTTCGGGTACGCACTTGGTTTCCCCGCGAGCTTTCAATCATGCGCAAGAACTCCAGGACTCGTTCCGAAGTGAGATCGGGAAGTGTCAGGCGTGTAACCGGTCGCCGGCAGGCGGTTGCGACGTAAACTAAGAAGAGCTTCAGTGTGTCCCGGTAACTGCGTACGGATCCAGGCCGAAGCCCTTTCTGAACTTTAAGGTGATCTTCAAAAAACGCGAATAGCACTTGGCCGATGCTGCTCATTAGACACCTCCCCGCGGCGCCAAGGGACGAAAACGCTCGCTCGCCTCGCGCAATAATTCTTCGGTGATGGTCAAATACACTGCGGTCGAGTTGGGATCGGTGTGACCAAGGAACGTGGCGAGATGCATGAGCCGACAGTTTGGGTTAATCCCCTGACGATACCAACGCAGCAAAGTGGCAACGGCGAAGGAATGCCGCTAATGCCGATATCGGCATTATCGGCAGCATGCCGAGTCCCGGATTATGCCGAATCTGGTGGAGTAGCTCTTCTACCATCCCCATTTGGCGCTTCTTTCCGCACTTCTTTAACAAATTGAATTCGGCATAATCCGGCTATCTTCTCCGAACTGGCTGTGAAGCCAGTAAGGAGGAGAAGCATGATCGAAAGTTCCTTTCAAGAACCGCAAACAATCAAACCTTTTCCTGACCCACTGGTTGCCGAGCTTCAAAGATTCACAACCTCACTGATCGAGCAAGGCTACGCAGATGTGACAGTGCAAGTGAAAGTGAAGCTGGTTACGAGTTTTGGGCAGTGGCTGAAACGAAACAGACTCGCAGTTACAGATCTTGCTGAGCCGCTGGTGGAGACATTTCTCAAGCGCAAGCACCGAGTGCACAGGGGCGATTTAAGGACCCTTCAGCAGTTTCTCGATCATCTGCGAAGGCACAAGGTTGTTCCAGCACGAGAGCTAACTTGCAACCGATCGCCACTGGCTCAGATTCTGAACCGGTACGAAACACATTTACGCATAGAGCGCGGGCTTGTCACCCACACGATCCTGGAATACCAATCTTTCGTTCGTAAGTTTCTCATGGAGCGCTTCCGCCGCCGACCGCTTCTTCTGAAAGCAGTGAAAGCCTCCGATATTTCCGATTTTGTTTTGTGCCACGCACCCGGCATGCGCGTTAAGAGAGCACAAGTGATGACAACGGCTTTCCGCTCTTTCTTTCGGTTCCTGTTTGCGAAGGGAGAACTGCAAGCCGACTTAGCCGCCTCGGTACTTACGGTAGCGAATTGGCAACAGTCCACTGTGCCCAAGTACTTGGCTCGGAAGGAAGTCGAACGTGTGCTCAAGGCCTGTGACCGCCGCACAGCGGTCGGTCGCCGCAACTACGCCATCCTTCTTCTACTTGCCCGTCTGGGTCTTCGCGCCGGGGAAGTGGTCGGTCTTCAGCTAGAGGACATCAACTGGAGAGCCGGCGAAATCCTCGTTCGGGGCAAGGGGCTGCTTCACGACCGGATGCCCCTCCCTGCGGATGTAGGCGAGGCCTTGGCCTCCTACCTGCGTCGAGATCGCCCTCCCTGCCAAACGCGTCAAGTATTCGTTTGCATGAAGGCGCCACGCCGGGGTTTTGCTCACCCTTCCACGCTGTCGACGATCGTTCGCCGAGCAATCGTCCACGCAGACTTACACCCTCCTCTCAAGGGAGCCCACCTGCTTCGTCACAGCCTCGCGACCTCCTTGTTGCGCTCCGGGGCGACGATGGGAGAAATCGGAGAAGTTCTTCGGCATCGAGCCCCGAACACAACGGAGATTTACGCCAAGGTCGACTTCGAGGGCCTGCGTTCATTGGCTCACCCCTGGCCGATAGGAGGTACCCAGTGAAGCCATTGGAACAGGCGTTGAAGGACTACCTCCGCATCCGCCGCAGCCTCGGGTTCCGGCTCCGGGAACCAGAAGGTTTGTTACGGAATTTTGTGGCGTTTCTCCAAGCTGAAGGTGCTTCGCATATCACCAGGGAACTGGCGCTTCGCTGGGCCACACAGCCTGCCAAGGACCAACCTGCTACCTGGGCTGGGCGTTTAGGCATGGTCCGGCGCTTTGCCATCTGGCATAGCGCCATCGACCCACGCACCGAGATTCCCCCGGTAGGACTTCTCCCGCATCGTTACCGCCGCAAGCCACCGCACATCTACAGCGACGAAGAGATTGAAAGGCTTCTTCGCCGCACGCAACAACTCCCCTCTCCCAAGGGACTCCGCGCCCGCACCTATACGACCCTTTTTGGCTTGCTGGTGGCGACAGGAATGCGGGTCAACGAAGCCTTGGGTCTGGACCGGACGAATGTCGACCTCAAACTCGGCATCCTTCACATCCGACGGACGAAGTTCGGAAAATCGCGTTACGTGCCAGTCCATCCTTCTACAGTAAGGGCTCTCAAGAACTACGCTGAAGCCCGAGATCGCGTCTTCCCCGCACGACTCGTTCCTGCCTTTTTCATCTCCGAGCAAGGTCGCCGGATCACAGAATGGATAGCGCGATACACGTTCGCCAAACTTTCCCAACGAATTGGCCTCCGCGCGGCAGCCAAGGGTCACGGCCGAGGTCCTCGGCTGCAGGATATGCGTCATCGATTCGCTGCCCGCACCTTGATCCGCTGGTATCGCTCCGGGCTCGACGCCGAACGGGAACTCCCCAAGCTGTCCACCTACCTGGGGCACGTCCATGTGAACGACACCTATTGGTACCTCGAAGCTGTGCCCGAACTCCTTCAGTTGGCTACCGACCGGTTGATTCAGCGGGAGGTGCGACTGTGACTTCCGCCAGCTTTCCTTCGCTCCTTCAATCCTTCTTCACTGATCGTTTGCTTCGCCAGCGGGAATCGAGCCCGCATACCGTCGCGGGATATCGCGACTGTTTTCGCCTGCTGCTGCAGTTTGCCGAGAAGCGACTGCACAAAAGTCCCTCCCAGCTCCGCATCGAAGATCTCGATGCCCCCTTCATTGGTCTCTTTCTCGATCACCTGGAGAGCACCCGCAAAAACAGTGCTCGCACGCGGAACGTTCGTTTGGGAGCCATCCATTCTTTCTTCCGGTACGTGGCGTTAGAAGAGCCCGCGCATGCCCTCCATTGCCAGCGGATACTGGCGGTGCCTAATAAACGCCACGTACGAAAACCGATCGAGTTCCTAAACCGGGAAGAGATCGATGCACTGCTCGCGGTCCCGAATCGTTCCACCTGGATCGGTCGTCGCGATCGAACCCTCATCCTGCTCGCGGTCCAAACCGGTCTGCGGGTTTCCGAGTTGATTGGGCTGAATTGCCAGGATGTCGCGCTGGGAACCGGTGCCCACGTGCGCTGTCTCGGGAAAGGCAGAAAACTGCGTTGCACGCCACTCCGTCCAGAAACGACAAAGATGGTAGGTGCATGGCTAAGGGAGCGCCACAGTCAGCCAGAGGATCCAGTCTTTCCGAGCATCCGTGGCGGCAGACTCAGTCGCGATGCGGTCGAGTATCTCCTCGCCAAATACGCCAATCTGGCCGCGCGGAGTTGCCCGTCTCTCAAACAAAAGAAGGTCACCCCCCATGTCTGCCGACATGCCGCAGCCATGGACCTTCTTCATCATGGTGTGGATCGCTCCGTGATTGCACTCTGGCTCGGGCACGAGTCCCCGGAGACCACGCAGATCTACCTCCATGCGGACATGCGGTTGAAAGAGAAAGCGCTCTCGCGCACTGAGCCCCTCGGCGTCAAGCCAACACGTTACCGGCCGGATGACAAACTGTTGGCCTTCCTGGAAGGGCTCTGATTATGCCGAACGAGAAAACGGTCCGAGCCCCTCCAGCCGATGTATTTGAAAGAGATTCGGCATAATCCGGGACTCGGCATGCTGCCGATAATCGTGAATCCTGGGTCCCTTGCCTCGTCCGGCGTGAGGAATTCCACACTGCAGCAGTAGTTGACGAAACAGCGTATAAACGGTGCGTAAGCTGAAGGGCCCTCCACTCGGTCCCGGGAAGAAGATCGCATCGGGCGGGTGATTTTCAAAACGGGCAGCGTACTTTCGCAAGCGGTTCACGAGGGACAAGGCGGGAGGAACCAACCGATCTTTGCGGAACTTTCCCTGGTGAACAGTGATGATGCCCTGATTAAGATCGACGTCTCGAACACGTAGTTTCAGCACTTCTCTGACACGAAACCCGCATCCATACAGGAGTCGGAAAACTTCCGGCATAATGACATGCCGCAAAGGCGAACGCGCCGTAGGCTCGAGCGCGTCCACTGCCTGAAAGAACTTTCGGCTCTGCACGAGAATTCGTAGGGACCCGCATTTTAGGCGGCTTTCTGAAGAACGATGAATTCGGTCTTGGTGACCGCCATGCGCTGAGCCTTGAGCAG
>Ga0193731_1000122_pt1 | contig 26237 bp, 14 predicted proteins | sample U1a2metaG_FD_144920 | JGI IMG/M metagenome (GOLD analysis project Ga0193731, IMG submission 144920) | Soil microbial communities from a riparian zone of the East river system, Colorado, United States - U1a2 | ecosystem: Environmental > Terrestrial > Soil > Riparian zone | place: USA: East River...
GATTTGCGGATCCGGCTGCGCAAGACCTCGGCCGGGGTGGTGGTTGCCGCTCCGCGGGTAATGGCCGCGCCGGAGATTATCGTTCCCGGTTCGGTGGAAGCTCCGCACGCATCGGCAGGCGGCGTTCCGGCTCCGACTGAGGGGCGTTCCACCGAAGATCTACACCTGGTCAAGTCCCCCATCGTGGGGACGTTTTATGAGTCGCCCAGCCCCGGGACGGAGGCTTTTGTGAAGGTAGGCACGTTCGTGGAGACGGGAAAAACTCTTTGCATCGTGGAAGCGATGAAGCTGATGAACGAGATCGAATCCGACGCCACCGGCGAAGTCATTCGGATCTTCGTCGAAAACGGACAGCCGGTTGAATACGGGCAGCCTCTCTTTGGCATCCGTCCGAGCCGGAAGAAGTAGCCGGAACGCCATATCATGTTCCAGAAAATCCTAGTTGCCAATCGCGGGGAGATCGCCCTGCGGGTCATTTGCGCCTGCAAAGAATTGGGAATATCCACGGTTGCGGTGTATTCCGAGGCGGACCGTAACTCGCTCCATGTCCGGTTTGCCGATGAGGCAGTTTGCATCGGACCGGCCCGGAGCAGTGAGAGTTATCTGAACATCCCTCAGGTGATCAGCGCGGCCGAAATCACAAACGTTGATGCCATCCATCCGGGGTACGGGTTCCTCTCCGAAAACGCCAACTTCGCCAAGGTCTGCGAAGCATCGGAAATCACGTTCATCGGGCCGAAGCCGGAAATCATCGAAATGATGGGTGAAAAAGACCGCGCGCGGCGGGAAGTGAAGACCGCCGGTTTGCCCACTATTCCGGGGAGCGAAGGCATCGTTGAAGGGGAAGAACAGCTCGCCAAAGAGGCGGCGCACATCGGGTATCCGCTCATTCTCAAAGCATCCGCGGGCGGAGGTGGCCGCGGCATGCGCGTGGTGCGTAAGCAGGACGAACTTCTGTCCGCTTACCAGACAGCGCGTAGCGAGGCGCAGCAAGCCTTCGGCACGCCGGACGTTTACGCGGAAAAATTCCTCGAGCATCCTCGCCACATCGAGTTTCAGGTGCTGGGCGACCAGCATGGTAAAGTGATCCATCTCGGAGAACGCGAATGCAGCATCCAGCGGCGGCACCAGAAATTAGTGGAGGAATCGCCTTCGCCGGTGTTGGACGCGAAACGGCGGAAGGATCTTGGCACGAAAGTGGTGAAGGCACTGGAAAAGATCGGCTACACCAACGCGGGGACCGTCGAGTTCCTGATGGATGAAGACGGCTCAATGTACTTCATTGAGATGAATAGATCGGATCAGGTCGAGCATCCCGTGACGGAACTCGTTACGGGAGTGGATTTGATCAAGGCGCAGATCCGGATTGCCGCCGGGGAACGGATGGAGGATGCCACGGGGGAGATTCACCCCTCCGGGCATGCCATTGAATGCCGGATCAATGCCGAGGATCCGGTGACGTTTGTGCCCTCTGCCGGACGCATTACGACCTTTCAAGCGCCAGGAGGGACGGGCGTGCGCGTGGATTCGGCGGCCTATGCCGATGCCGTCATTCCTCCGTACTACGATTCGATGATCGCAAAGCTGATCGTCAAGGGGCGCGACCGCACCGAAGCGATCGGCCGCATGAAGCGCGCTCTCGAGATGTTTGTCATCGAAGGCATCAAGACGTCCATCCCGTTGCACCGCCGGATTCTCGCCGATCCGGATTTTGCTGCGGGGAATTTCGATACCCACTTCATCGAAAGATTGCTCGGAACGAACGGAAAATAAAAGTTGAAGCGCCTTGTTCTACCGCGGCTATATGTGATATTAGACGCAGCATTGCTTACCGTTCCCGAAACAGAGTGCGCCCAAAAGCTTGCCGCTGCCGGTGTCCGGTTGCTCCAGTACCGGAACAAGCGGGCGTCGGCGCGAGAACTATGCGAATCCTCGAAGGGGCTTTCTTCCTTGTTGACTCCGCAGGATGTGATATTTGTGTTGAATGACCGTGCTGATGTCGCGTCGGCCGCGGGAGCCAGCGGCATTCACGTTGGACAAGAGGATTTGCGAGCGGAAGCAGCGCGTTCAGTGATTGGGACAGGGAAACTGCTGGGCGTGTCCACGCACAACTTGGACCAGTTCAGGGACGCAGCTGCTACATCCGCTGATTATGTTGCCGTCGGACCGGTGTTTTCCACCTCCACCAAAGCCAACCCGGATCCAGTGATTGGAATCGAATTCATTCGCAGGGTTCGGGCACTTACGGACAAGCCGATCGTAGCCATCGGCGGGATCAGGCTCGAGCGGGCCGTTGAAGTCATTCAAGCGGGGGCTGATTCCGTTGCAGTCATCAGTGATATCCTCCTCGCGCGCGATCCGGGGCAGCGGGCGAGGCAATATATCGAACTTTTGGGAGCCGCGAAGGATACGGCTGCCGTCTGAGGCGCCTCCGAATGGCCGACACGACGCACGCCATCCCACAAAGTAACGCGAAGAACGAACCGGGCTTTGTGCGCGCCATTGGATTGTTCGATGGCACGATGATTGTCGTGGGATCGATGATCGGATCCGGCATCTTTATTGTCGCTGCGGATATTTCTCGGCAAACGGGTTCTGCCGGTGGCCTGCTTCTCACCTGGATTCTCACCGGACTGTTGACGATCTCTGCCGCGCTTTCTTACGGCGAGCTAGCCGCTCTGTTTCCACACGCGGGCGGCCAATACGTATATTTGCGCGAAGCTTATTCGCCGCTATGGGGATTTCTTTACGGCTGGACGCTTTTCCTGGTGATTCAGACGGGGACGATCGCAGCGGTTGCCGTGGGTTTCGCGCGCTATCTTGGCGTTTTGCTGCCATCGATTTCTCCGAGTGTATGGCTCGTTCACCCCATCGCCCTCGGTTCGAAGTACGCGATCAGTCTCTCCGTTCAGCAGTCGGTTGGCGTGCTGATGATCGTATTCCTGACGTTTATCAATACGCTGGGCGTGCGGCTCGGAAAGTTGATCCAAAACGTCTTCACCAGCGCGAAGACGCTGTCTCTTCTGGGATTGATTTTCCTGGGTATTTTTGTGGGGAGAAATGCCGGGGCCGTAACCGAGAATTTCAGCCACTTCTGGACGATTCGCAACCCGCAGTCCATCGAGCCTGGCGCGCATTTCCTGAGAAGCCTTGTGCCGACCGTCACTGCTGCAAGCGGCGCGTTTGGCTTGTTCGTGGCCTTTGGAGTGGCGCAAGTCGGTTCGCTGTTTTCTGCGGACGCTTGGAACAATATCGGCTTCACTGCGGCAGAAGTGAAAAACCCGAAACGCGACGTCGCGCTCTCGATGGCTTTCGGCACCATTATCGTGATCACGCTGTATTGCCTTGCGAATCTGGCTTACCTTTGCACGCTGCCGCTGGTGCAGATTCAGACCGCTCCCGATGATCGCGTGGCCAGCGCGGCCTTGAACGCCATCTTCGGACCCCCTGGTGCCATGATCATGGCGGTGGCGATCATCATTTCTACGTTTGGGTGCAACAATGGGTTGATTCTTGCCGGTGCGCGAGTCTCTTACGCGATGGCAAAGGATGGACTCTTCTTCCGGTCGACGGGCAAGTTGAACAAGAAGGGCGTTCCTGGTACCGCGCTCGTGTATCAGGGGATTTGGATTGCCGTCTTGATCTTACTGCGCACGCGGCATGTGGACGCGGCTGGCATGGTCACGTATGGCAATCTCTACAGCGACCTGCTCGACTACGTGGTTTTTTCCGTCTTGATCTTCTACGTCCTTACGATTGCGGGAATTTTTGTGTTGCGCGCGAAACGGCCCGATGCCGAACGTCCGTACCGCGCGTTCGGGTATCCCATCATCCCTTTGCTCTATATCGTCTCGGCGCTGGCGATCATGTTTGTGCTGCTCCTCTATAAGACGCAGACGGCCTGGCCGGGTCTGGTGATCGTGCTCCTAGGCGTTCCGGTTTACCTGTTGTGGTCAAGGCGAGCAACGCAAGCCGCCCGGACGGAATAACTTAATTTTCTTGTAGGGGCGCGGCAAGCTGCGCCCCTACAATGTTTAGAGCCAAATTGGACGTACCCTGTAAAAAACGGTGAAACCGGAGAAATCTCCCAAAGGAGGAGTTGCATGGGCAACCCCTTGTTTGCAAGAAAACCGATGAGTATGTTGCTCGCGGAAGCAAAGGAAGCGGGCGAGCACAGCCTGAAACGCACGCTTGGTCCGGTCCAATTGACAGCGCTGGGCGTGGGGGCGGTCATCGGCGCGGGCATATTTGTGTTTTCGGGTCTGGGTGCGCACTATGCCGGGCCGGGCCTGATGCTCTCGTTCGTGCTCTCCGGACTAGGCTGCGCGTTTGCGGCACTGTGCTATGCGGAATTTGCCGCCATGATCCCGCTGGCGGGCAGCGCTTACACCTACGCCTACGCTACCCTTGGCGAACTATTCGCTTGGATCATTGGCTGGGACCTCACGCTCGAGTACGCCATGGGCGCCAGCACGGTCTCATCGGGCTGGTCCAACCACTTTATTGAATTGCTCAATATTTTCAAGATCAAGATGCCATTGTGGCTGGCCTACGACCACTGGACCGGGCTGGGCACCGCTACGAAGATCGTCGCGCGCCAGATGGCACAGGCCTCGGACACTACGTTGCAGCCAGGCACGCAGGCCTTCCTCGACAAGGTCGATACCATCGTCAAGGCGCAGTCGCCGGAATTGGTTCAGCAGGCGCACACGCTTCTCAATGCTCCGACGCTTTTCGGATCGGAAATCGGCTTCAATCTACCCGCATTTTTGATCGCTCTCGTCATCACCGCGGTCTTGGTCATCGGCATAAAAGAAAGCGCACGCTTCAATGCCGCCATCGTGACCATCAAGGTTGCCGTGGTGCTCTTCGTCATCGGCCTGGGAATCCAATACGTCGATTTTTCCAATTGGGGCCATGATTGGTCCACCTTCGCGCCCATGGGTTTTGCCGGGGTAGGAGCGGGAGCGGCGTATGTCTTTTTTGCCTACATTGGATTTGATGCGGTTTCCACGACCGCGCAGGAAGCCAAGAATCCGCAGCGGGACTTGCCCATCGGGATCATCGCTTCCCTGTTGATCTGCACAATTCTTTACATCTCGGTCGCCGGGGTGCTCACCGGCATGGTGCATTGGCAGGACGTGAACATCGAGGCGCCGATTGCGCGGGCGTTCCTGGACCGCGGATTGACGACGGCCTCACATATCGTCACGCTGGGGGCGTTGGCGGGACTGACGAGCGTGATGTTGGTCATGCTTCTTGGCCAAACGCGCGTGCTTTATTCGATGGCCAACGACGGCCTGCTGCCGAAGAAGTTCTTTGCGGCAATCCACCCGAAATTCCGCACACCGTATAAGAACACCATGCTTGTTGGTTTGCTGGCTGCCATCGTTGGCAGCGTGACGCCTATCGATGATATCGGGAAAATGGTGAACATCGGCACGCTGCTGGCCTTCGTCATTGTTTGTATCGCGGTGATGATTCTGCGAAAAACGAATCCCGACCAAGCGCGGCCTTTCCGTACCCCCTGGGTCCCGGTCGTCCCGATTCTCGGCATCCTCTTCAACGGCTACATGATGTACAAACTCGGCTGGGTCAACTGGGCCCGTTTGTTCATCTGGCTGGGGGTCGGCCTGGTGATTTATTTCACTTATAGCCGTTATCACAGCCGCGTCAGCAACCCGCAACAACAGTAAGACTTCCCTTTAGCAGGCCGGGCGGCAATGGCGCCCGGCCTGCTTTTCGATTCTCGAATGCTAACCCTGCATTCGCCGCACCGATTCAGGTAAAGTATTTGTTTCCACTGACGGAACGATGACACCCTTCCGCGCCAGCCTCAAAGAAATCTGGAGCCGCCTCACGTGGCCCGACCTGGTTTCCACCATGGTGGTAGCCGGTGGATTGCTGGCCTCCATCTTCGCATTCAACGGCGGTTTTTTCAGCTTCTTGAAATATCTTGCGGTTCTTGCCGGCCTAAATCTGATGTTCCGCCTCATCGGCTGGTGGCGAAACCGGCTGCTCTGGAGCCTGCGAAATCGCCTGATCGTTGCTTATCTCTTTATCGCGGCTGTTCCCATTTTGTCTATCGTGACGCTGGCTGTTCTTGCGGCACGCATTCTGTATTCGCAGTTGGGCGCCTATCTGTTGTACGAAGACATCCACCAGCGCATCGAAATGACCGCTGATATCGCCGAGCATATTGCCATCGCGCATCAAACCCTGCCGTCCACAGTCACGGACGCGGAATCGGAGCGCATTCTGGCGGCACAGTCCCACGCCGTTCACGATCGCGAACTCCCTGGCTTGAGCATTGCCTTTTCAAATGACCAGACTCTCTCGCAAAAATTGATTCCAGCGGGCAAGAGGTCTTTCGCAGGCATGTTGCAGGAGGGCGATAAACTTTTCATCGCGAGCCTGCGTGTCATTCCGGATCGCAAAGGAGAGCGTGTCGTCACGCTCCGAGTACCGGTTACGCCTGAGTTCTTGAGCACCGTCGCGCCGGATCTTGGGAGCATCCAGCTAAATCTCATGGAGCGCTACTTAGGAGGGGCGCAACCGGGCCTCAAATATAGGTCGGGTGACGCGGAGTACGTTGTGGCACGCCCCATCGTCGCGAGTAACCGAACGTTGCAAGCGGCGATGTTCTGGATTGACAGTCAAGTGGACGTGGTATCGAGGCTTGATTCGGTCTACGTTGGGCCCGATGGCCGAGTGGAGCTTGTTCGTCCGGTCTTTGCCGCTTCCAACGCGCGTCCATCACGATTGAACGGGCGGATATTCACGTCGCTGGGAGAATTGCGCGATTCCTATGTAAAGTTCTTCATTCTACTGGGAATTATCTTTGCGCTCGTCGAAGCGGCCGCGTCTGCCACCGGATTCGTGCTCGCGCGTAGAATTACCCGCGCGGTGGCCGATCTCTATCGCGGTACGCAATATGTGCAGGCCATGGACTTCTCTCATCGCGTGCAAATCGAACGCCGTGACCAACTCGGCGAATTGGGCGAATCATTCAATAGGATGACCGGCTCGATCAGTCAGCTCATCGAAGAAGAAAACAAGCGCCGTCGCCTGGAGAATGAGATTTCCATCGCTCGCGAAGTCCAGAATCAGCTTTTCCCGAGCACTTTGCCCTCAGTGCCAGGAGTCGAGATTGAAGCCATTTGCAAAGCCGCACGTTCCGTCAGCGGAGACTACTACGACTTCATTCAGCTCAGCCCGACGCATATCGCCATCGCCATCGCGGATATTTCGGGAAAGGGAATTTCAGCGGCACTGTTGATGGCCAGCCTGCAGGCGGCGCTGCGCAGCCAGCTTCTCGTCGAAGGAAGCGAACGCTTGAGTATGATCGAGCTGGTCTCCCGGCTGAACAAGCATTTGGTTCGCAACACCGGTGACGACCGCTTTGCGACGTTCTTCATCGCGGTCTACGACAGTGCCACGCGCACCTTGCGCTACACCAACGCCGGCCACCTGCCGGCATTTCTGATCTGCAGCAGCGCTTCGCAACAATTGGATAAAGGCGGCATGGTCCTGGGCGTTATGGAAGATTACGCCTATGAGGAAGGCTCGCTGACCGTTGCACCGAACTCGCTGCTAATCGGATACAGTGACGGCCTGATCGAACCGGAAAACGTTTATGGCGAGGAATTTGGCATTCGACGCCTGCAGGAAGCCGCGAATCGCGTGCAAGCAGCTGCGCCCCTGATGGTGGCCGAGTCGCTCATGGCGGCGGCGGAGGAGTGGGCCGGAACTCCCGAACAAGCCGATGACATGACGGTGATCGTTGCGCGACTTCGGTAGTACCTCCGTTGCGGCTAGGCTATACTGAAAATCCTTCCGAGAGATTTTACCGGGGAGAAGAATGTCGCTTCGCAATCGAGTGGCGCTGGTAACAGGTGGCACCAGAGGGATTGGCCGCGGGCTTGCTTTACGGCTGGCGCAGGATGGAGCGCGGATGGCCATTGCCTATCGCTCCAACAAAGTTGCCGCAGAGCAGACACTGCGTCAGTTGCAGGCAACTGGGGTGGATTGCGTGGCGGTCGAGACGGACATCACCGATGCTGGGCGCTGCGATCAGTTGATCAAGACGGTCGCGGACCGCTTCGGACGACTCGATATCATCGTCAACAATGTGGGAGATTTTCGCTGGGGGACGCTGGCGGAATCGTCGCTGCAGGACTGGCAAGGCATCTTCACTTCGAATCTGCTCACGGTTTTGTACATGTGCCGCGCCGCACTGCCGCATATGCGGAAAGCGCGCTGGGGCCGAATCATCAATTTGGGCGCCGTCGGCGCGGAGCGCGCATTCGGGCAGGCGAAAATATCAGCCTATGCCGCAGCCAAGGCCGCGGTCGTGGCGTTGTCCCGTTCTTTGGCACTTGAGGAAGCCAAGAACGGGATCACCGTGAACGTCGTTAACCCGTCCAGCATCGATGAAAATGAGCTGACGCTGGAAGAGGCCCGCAAGATTCACGACGCACGTTTTCCGATCGGGCGCCCGCCGACGGTCGAAGATGTTGCCGCGACGGTGGCCTTTTTCGCCTCCGAAGAAGCCGAGTATGTTACGGGTCAGGTCGTCAATGTCAGCGGCGGCTGGATGCTTTGATCGTGCCGTGAACCTCCTATGAAAGCTCTCACTGCCGCCGAAATGCGCGAGGTAGACCGCCTCACCACCGAGCGTTACGGTATTCCCAGCCTGCAATTGATGGAGGCTGCGGGTAAGAACGTCGCGAATGCGGTCTTGCGTGAGTTTTCTCCCGCATTGTCACAGCGCGTCACCATTCTCTGCGGAAAAGGAAATAATGGCGGCGATGGCTTAGTCGCCGCGAGACTCCTGAAAGCGGCGGGGATTGCTCCGCGCGTGTGCCTCTTCGCCGATCCGCGGGAGCTGCACGGCGATGCGGGCGCAAATCTCGCTCGCTATCTCGAAATGGGATCCAGAATCCTCGCCGTCGCAGATGAAGCTGCTTGGGAGAGCGCATGGCCTTCGGTTGCTGAATCGGAGGTTATTGTTGATGCGGTTTTGGGCACGGGCCTGCGCGGCGCGGCCACGGGACTGATTGCGGCGGCAATCGAAGACATCAACCGTCTGTCGGCTCATGCGACTGCGGCACGTCCAGCATTTATCCTTGCAGTGGATACTCCTTCCGGGCTTCCTTCTGACGGGCAACATGCCGAGGGTCCCGTTCTCCGTGCACACCGGACTGTTACCTTTACTGCGCCCAAGGTAAGCCAGCTGCTTTCTCAGGATGCAGATGCAGTCGGTGCTTTGGAGGTTTGCGCCATCGGCTCGCCTGCCGCGCTCGTCGAAGAAATCGGGCAGGGAACGCTCCGTTGGGCTGGGCCGGATGAATTTGATCAGTTGCCGCTGGTTCGCTCCGTCAAATCCCACAAGGGCACTTTCGGGCATGTTCTCCTCGTCGCAGGTTCTCTCGGGAAGAGCGGCGCCGCCATTCTCTCGGGCCGGGGCGCGTTGCGGACCGGCGCGGGTCTGGTCACCATAGCTACACCCGACATCGTGTTGCCCCACGTTGCGGCAGGCCAGCCGGAATACATGTCTGAAAGTCTGGAGTCGACTGACGAAGGCACGATTGCCTTCAGCAGCCTCGAGGGAAATGACTTCAAAGAAATCCTTAAAGGAAAGACCGTTCTCGGCATCGGTCCGGGTCTTGGCACGCACGCCGAAACGCAGAAATTCATTCGCACCGTTGTTCGCGAGACTCCCCTGCCTACGATTCTGGATGCGGATGGTTTGAACGCCTTTGCCGGCAGCGGCGACCTATTTCGCGGTCGCCAATCGAATTTTCTCGCTCTTACACCTCATCCTGGTGAAATGGGTCGGCTCCTCGGAATCGCAACCCAGACCATTCAGGCAGACCGCCTCGCAATGGCGCTTGATGCGGCACGTCGCTGGAACGCGCACTTTGTCCTCAAGGGCTAACTTTCGTAAGTACGGCTGGGAATGCCGGTTTGGCGAAGGGCGGCACGGGAGACGTTCTTACCGGGATTCTCGCAGCGCTAATTGCGCAGTTTGGCGCGGACGACGGAGCGCGAGTTCTGAGCCTCGGCGTCTACCTTCACGGTCTGGCTGCGGAGTTGGCATCTCGCGGGACGGATCTGTCCGGCCTCCTCGCCGGCGAAGTTGCAGACGCTGTGCCCCGCGCGCGGCGGAAACTCCTTGAGGAGCTGCGCGAGCGTGCTTGAGGAAATCATCACCCATTCGGCCGAGGAAACCACGAGCTGGGGCAGGGAATTCTCGAAGCGCCTCAATGCCCCCGTGCTGGTGCTTCTCGCCGGTGACCTGGGAACGGGAAAGACCACTTTAACCAAAGGCATCGTTTCCGGACTCGGCGCCGCCAACGAAGACGACGTCACCAGCCCAACCTTCACCCTCGTTCACGTCTATGGGAAACCCGCCAAGGTCTACCACGCTGATTTATACCGGATTGAGAGTTTCAACGATTTTGAGACTCTGGGAATGGAAGATATGTTCACAGCTCCCTCCGTGGCTATTCTGGAGTGGTCGGAGCGCTTCCCATTAAAGTCTCCCTGGCCGCAGATCCGAATACGTCTTGAACACCTGGGAGGCGACGCCCGCCGCATTACCGTCCGCTAGGCTGGGCCCTCGCAAATCTACGGCCCCCAGCGCTCCCTTACTCTCTGGTTACGGACCCCTCTGGATTTCTTGCCCGGTTCCCGTGCGGCTGCTAACGTAAAAATAGCCCTTTTTGGCTAAGTAGATGCCCAACGAACTTCTAACACCCAGTGCCACCGAAGAGGCCCTGACGGAACTCAAGAGCTACAACGTCACGATTCCGATGGGTTCGCTGGCGATCGGGGTGGATAACATTCACCACGATGTATTCTTGAGCCCGAAGTTTGCTCAGGCGGCTCGCGACTATCTTTTCGACCTTATTCGCCAGAGCACCGCCAGCACCTATCTTCCGGGGATCGAGCTTCGCTCCTCACGAGGACCTGACGGTGCGGGCTTTCGCAAGCTGCTCTCCGAGCTTCTGCAAAGTTCGCTGACACAGGCCAAGTATCACAAAAATATAGAGATAGACGTGCTTTTCCGGTTGGGCTTGCTAAAATTTCTGACCTTCGAAATGGGCAATCAATTTGCCAACCTCATCCTTGAAGGGAAAGAATGGATTCGCAAGAGGGGCGAGCATTTCGAGCGCAGCCAGCAAGCCCACGTCATCAAAGCACGCTTGTCGGAACTGCAGTCCGCGCGAAAGGCCGTAGTCCGCCGCGTGGGACAGCAAGTGGCGCAGATTGTTGCCGACGTGGAAGACAACGTCATTGCAAAAGCCCGCCGCGCCCTGTTCGGCGAAGAATTCGCTTCTTATTACGAGCTTTGTAAGAACCGACTGATTTTCCTCGACGGCGGGAAGGACGACGTTTTCTTTTTGGAGCATTACATCCTCCTGGGCAATTATGCCCGTGACCCCGACCGCTTTGAGGCTATGGACGCGCTTTTCCAGGATTTCCTCCGCGAGGCCGGCATTACGCCCAGCCATGAACCAGCGCACACGGAAGCCATCCAGGCTCATACCGCGCTGCTGGAAGCAGTGCAGGCGATTCGTGCGGACATTGCAAACCTCGAGGAACAGCGCGAAAGCACCCGCAAGCGTCTTGACCGGGGTGATGGTTTCTTCACGAAGCTTCTAAATTCGGGTGATCCTGCTGATTTGAAGGCATCGCTAAATGACCTCGAACTCCGACTCAAGCATCAGGAATGCAAGCTGGAGGAGTTGGGACCGCAGATCGACGCGGCCAGGCAAAAGCTCGATTTCTTCGTCAAGGATCATGCCGGGAAGCTCGGTGAATATCTGAATGAGCCGGAAAACGCGAAGCGGCTATTCGACGCAAATTCCGCCTCGGAGACGGAGGCGCCGGCGCGCGCGCGCTTGCTCGCGCGGCTCCTCGACCGTCTCGAACAGCTCGAAATTCTCTATCACGTCCTGGCGAGCTATGAAATCCGGTCCATTGCCGCCGATTACTGCCCGCCTGTGCACTTGCAGCAACTCCGCAAGGCCCTTGTTTCCAAGGAAGAGCTGAAGCAAGTCGAGCAGGTCATTAAGCAGGTCCCCGCGAAGAAATTGTCGCTCAAGGCCATCGAGGAACTCTCCAAGAAGATACACCGCTATTCCCGCGAGGAGATGCAGGCATTCGTGCTGCGATTCGCCAACGACTTCCTTCGTCTGAGAAGGGATCTGCGTGACGCCGAACATCTGACCACCTGCATGGAGCGCATCAACCTGGTTACCACCGAAAAGGCGCGCGAATTGTCGCGTTTGAACAACCGGCTGTACGAGTGCGTGCTCCCGGAGGAAGCCCGGCCGGAGCAGGACCACGTCGTCTCGCACGTCATCATCAAGTCCGACGTGCGTGGCTCCACGCGCATGACGCAGGATTTGCTCTCGCGCGGACTAAACCCCGCTTCACACTTCAGTCTGAATTTGCACGAGCCCGTCAAGAAGCTTCTGGACCGCTATTCGGCGAAGAAGGTATTTATCGAAGGTGATGCGATCATTCTGGCCATTTTCGAAACGGAATCGACCGTGGCCTATGCCCGGCCGGTAGCGAAGGCCTGCATCCTTTCGCGCCAGATTCTTGCCGTTTGCAACTCTTACAACGAACGCGCGTCGGCCAGCAATCTTCCCGCGCTGGAACTTGGCCTGGGGATTGCTTTTCAGGGCTCTGCTCCTACCTACTGGACCGACGGAGATTCGCGCATCATGATTTCAAAGGCACTGAATCTCTCCGACCGTCTTTCGGGCTGCGCCAAGCTGGCGAAGCGCATGCTGGCTGGACAGAAAACGCATTTTTCGGTTTTTCAATTTCTGAATACCATGGAAGGAGCGTCGGCCGAAGAATTGGACGAATTCCTGGTTCGCTTCAACATGAACGGCATCGAGCTTAACGAGGAGGGTTTTCAAAAGCTTTCCGAGGAGATTTCGCTCGACTCCATCGAAACGAAGCTAGACAAACCATGGGGCAAGGAAAACGTGACTCTTTATTATGGAGAAGTGCCTCTTGGTGAATCCGTGGAACTCCTTGTATTGCGAAAAGGCATGGCACGCCAATTGCTCCCCGACGGGAAAATCGGTGCCCCTTCCACGCATGCCTACTATGAAGTCTGTACCAGTCCCGCGCTTTATGATCTCGTTGCTGCGTTGATCCGCACCCAACAAGCTGCCGCAATGGCGTCTCATCGCGCCTGATCTTGTCTTGAGAGACTGGGAAGCGCTCCACTATACTGCTCACGGAGGCGAAAAGAGTCCGGTGACTTTCCCGGCCTTCAAAGCCGGCGATTCGGTCCTTCGCGGGTCGAATGGTGGGTTCGACTCCCACACGCTTCCGCCATATCCTTTTGATGTGACGGATGTTACAAAAAAGCGAGGCAGCAAAAGGCAGCAATAAGGGATTTTGGGTCGGTTCTTGTGCCAATTCAAGCGGCGGCACGGACGGTACGGACGGTAGCCGATCTCCCGATCTCGATGCACGGATTTAAATATAAAGTGACCTTCATAGCTCATCTACTTAGGATGAACCGGAGTCACTTGCGCTAGCGTGATGGCCCAATCATCGCCTTGAGGAACAAGGACCACACTCATCCTGTGGATCCAGACCCGCTCTAGGCTAGCAAGGATTGCGTTTTTCCATAGGACAATGACAACCAGCATGGCGCTATTGTCCGCGAGGGTTTCTTCAATTATGTAAGTGGCATTTTTCTTGGCATAAGGGGCGAACAGGGTCCCAAATTCTTTATAGATTTCCTCGCGATTCCATCGTCTTCCATGGACGTCAATGAATTGCGCATTCTCAGCGAAAAAAGTCGACAGTTCCTCCGCTTTATGCCATTTACTGCCGCCAGCTATGCGCAGCGACTCATTCGGACGGGCGGCCCACGCTAACTCCCAAAACGAATCGGGTTACTGGCCGATGGTGCAGGCTAACATAGCGAGCAAGTTTGGGAACCAAGAACCAGGGGACAGACGGGACTTTTCCTGATTTTTTCTCACACAGAAACCATTCACCCGCCCTAATAACCGTTCAACCCTCAATTTCGACCGTTCGCGGTGGCCCGGATCTATGGAACCGTGATTGTCAAAGTTCCGAGACTGATGGTCGTGTTGCCTGAGGAGCCTTGTACGACAACATGAACAATTGCAGGATTGCCGCCGCCCCCTCCACCACCTCCCGTAGTGCTTCCACCGCCGCAAGCCACGATTCCGACTGCAACCAGTAGCAGGATGCTAACAGTCCATAAAGCGACTGGCCGAATTCCTAGTTCGTCCCAGATTCCACGCCACCACGTATTAATGACGAGAAACAGTGCGAGCGCAACGAGCAGCATCCAAGCCGTTAGAAGAATTCGGATATTGGGGGTGAAGATGCCCCGCGGTACCACTGTAAAAGGGGTAGTCGAAGCAGGTTTCGTCGTGACGCTTAGAGTGAGAGTTGACGTTGAAGCCACATTGGGGTTGACCGAGATTGGGTCAAGAGCGAATTGACAACTGATTCCGTTTGGCGGGCTAACACAAGAGAGAGAAACCTGTCCTTGAAAATTGCTTAGCGAGTTTAATTGGACATTGAAGTCGTGAGCGCCCCCGACTGAAATCGTGGCCGACACAGGAGAAATGGAACCGGAGAAGTTTCCAGAAGAAACTATGAGCTGTGCGGACGCGGTGTGAACCAGAGACCCGCTGGTGCCAGTAATTGTAAAGTTGTACGTTCCAGGTATCGCATTCTGCGTATGTATCTGGAAAGGGTTCTCCTGCGAACCTGGAAAGTAGGGGACATTACCGAATGGACACACGGTTCCAGACGGCAAGCCGCTGCAAGTCGGCTGAATTGCCTGTCCATAGCCATTGATGCTTTGCAAGTTCAGGGTGTATGCAGTGAAGTCGGTAGTCCCGATGGTCTGTGACGCGGGCGTGATCGACATGCTGAAGTCGCCGACGTTGAAGGCTGCGGAGAGCGTGCGCGTAACGACACCATCTGTGAGGTTGACTGTAAATGAGTATTGTCCGGGAGGAAGATTCGATGCCGTGCTGACCACCAGAGCGTCGGCCACAGTGCCACCTGGCGGGAGAACGATCGGATTCGCGCCGAATTGACAAGCGGCACCACTCGGCAATCCCTGGCATGTGGGCACAATCTGTGTCGAGTACCCACCAACGCTTCCTACCAAGAGACCGTAATCTGGTGTAGATTGTCCCGCCACAATCACCGGCGCAGACGTTTGCTGAAGTAGAGCCACGAATCCCGCCACTTGCGTGGTGGGCGCTTGGGTACCGTAAGCAGTATGGGATTCTGCGCCGAGTGTCGCCGTCAGGCTAAAAACGTGGTTTGAATTGAATCCGCTGCCAATCTGAAATGCTACGTCCTGGCTAACTGATCCCGCCAGAATTGTGACACTGGTGGGAATCACAATATTGGGATCGCTCGCCGAAAGTTGTAGCGTCGTTGCGCTGCTTGAGGCATAGGTGAGAATAATGCGCAATTTTCCTGTTGTGCCAATCACCGGATCGGAAACCAGCCCCACACTAAAGCTGGCGCCATTCGTTGCGGTCAAGGAAGTAAAAGACGATGTATAGGCATCCATCTCAATCAGGTCGGTACGCCCGTCACCATTGAGGTCGGCAGCGCCTTGTGGCACGAGCAGACCACCCAGCCCCTGACTGAGACTTGGAATGCTGAAAGTTCCATCGCCGTTTCCAGCCAGTACGAACACCTGGGTGCTCAGCGGCGCTCCGGCATATCCAATCGCATTGGAAACATTCGTCCCCGCCGTCGTGTAGACGGCGACATCCGGAATGCCGTCCCCGTTGAAATCGCCCACCATCGGCTGTAGGGCGCCGAGCGGTTGATCCGCAGGCCCGAAGAGATATTCCGCATAGTAGAAATCGGCGTATGGATTGGGAAAAGGCCCATAGGTTTGACCAGGAGTGAAACTGCCGTCGCCATTGCCAATGAAGACCTCATACACCCAGAGATGGCCAAAAACCGTCGCATTCATGCCCTGATCGACGGCGGCAACAATGTCTGGACGGCCGTCTTTGTTCAAATCCACCACAGCAAAAGGACCCAAATTATTGAAAAGCAGTTTGGGAGTTTGAAAAGTGCCGTTGCCATTTCCGAGCAACTCGTAAATGGCAAACTGCCCCGTAGATGACAGCAGTTGCGAGCCCAACATCAGGAGATCCGCTTTGCCGTCGCCATTCACGTCCGCAACGATTGCCCCTCTGATGTCCGGGCTCTGGGTGCCGGTGGTAGGGAAGTTCACCGTCGTGCCCTGAGAGAACGTTCCGTCACCATTGCCAAGGAAGGGTGTGAACCCACCGGAACCGACGATTAGGAAATCTTGCTTGCCGTCATTATTGAAGTCCCCGAGGACAAGGTGCACGGGCACATAAATTGTTAACGGCAGACTCTTCAACACTGGTTTTTGGAACGTGCCATCCCCGTTGCTGATTGCGAAACCATATGTGAGTTGCGTAGTAGCCCCAATGAACAGCAAATCCTTGCGGCCGGTGTTCCGAAAATCGGCGAAGATAAAGTCGTTTACCGGGTTTGTGACATCAGCGATGGGCGTGAGGATCGGAGCGCCGTATCCGCCCGTCCCGTTGTTCAGCAAAACAGTCATTTGTGTCGGAAGCGGGTACTGGCTTCCGATTTCCAACGTCGCCAAGTCAGGCCGGCCATCTCCATTCAAGTCTTTGACTGCGAAGTTCGAGAGGGGAGCATTTCCGACGGCGTGCATCTGGCTGCTCATCAGATATCCGACGTATCTTCCCTTGGGTGGGCCGAAAGCTCCAGTGCCGTCGTTCTGATACACGGTGATGGTGTCCGTTTGCTGGTTCACGGTAATGATTTCTGGTCGCCCATTCTTCTTCAAATCCGTCACCGCCAAGGAAACCATTTCGGGCTCTCCTCGGTAGAGTGTGGGACTACCGAAGTTCCCCGTCCCGTCTCCAAATTGCACACTGACGGAGCCGGCGGGTGCCGAACCGAAGAAATTATACTGAGTAAACGGACTGGCAGAGCTGATGAGATCCAGTCTCCCGTCACCGTTTACGTCAGCGAGCGCCGCCGCCTCCGCGACGATCCCCGAGCCGAAGATTCGCATTTTTGTAGTATCAAAGTTTCCGTCGCACAGGCCAGGGAAGAATGTGGCGGTGCCAAGACTGTCTAGCGTCACGGCATCAACACATCCATCGCCATTCACGTCCCCCAGAGCCACTGCCGTGACCGCCAGTCCTAACGGGGGACTCTGATCTAAGGTTTGATCATGGAAAAACTGTTGGGTCATCTTGAATATGCCGTTACCCTGGTTGACATAGGCACGGGCGCCCGCGCTTCCGAACTGGTCCGTGAGGAACAGGCCTTCAAAATCGATGGTGAAGTCGAGCGCCACTATGTCGGGCAATCCGTCGCCATTCAAATCCGCGGCGGAAATGGCAAAGGTCAAAAAGACCGCGCCATTGACCTGGCCGTAGTGAATGACGGGCATACCCAGTTTGCCAGTGCCGTCGCCAGGGAGAAATGCCAATTGGCCGGTATTGACAGTTCCGAGCAGGCCAACCACGACGTCCAATTTTCCGTCGCCGTTAAAGTCAGCAACCGCAAGGCTGATCGGTATGCTCGGTGTAGTGAACGTGAGTTCTGGTCCGAAAGTGCCATCTCCATTGCCGAGCAACACCGCCACAGCCAGACTATCTGCCTCGGCAACTACGAGATCCAGTTTTCCGTCTCCGTTCATGTCCGCCGTAGCAAGTGCGACGGGCGCATGCCCCTGTAGTTGGACAATTGTGGGCAATTTGGCTGTCCCGTCGCCATTTCCCAGATAAATCCAGATGCTGTTGTCGCCGCCATTGGCGACCGCCCAATCCAACTTTCCATCTCCGTTAAAGTCGCCGGTGATCACGGCGGTCGGAATAAACCCAGCAGGAAGCGTGGGCCGGAGATTGAAAGCTGCGGGCGCGGGAGGAATTGTGGCCGAGGCGGCCAAGTTGTGAGTGTCGCTCGCTCCGGCTCTAGTGTTTGCCACAGCGGGGGCGAGCCGGGCCAGTTCGCGTTGATATTTAGCAGTGTAAGCCTGTCCGAGAAATTGCGCCGCCTTCCAGCCTAGAAATCTCCCTGTCAAGAATTGGGCAGTAAGCTGCTGTTTCGTCGGGCTGGTCTGGTTGGTAGAAGTCGCAGATACAAGCGGCGCCTGAATCGTGGCAGGAGTAGTAGCAGGAGTGATCGTAAACGACACTGTATCGGTGAATGTGGTGGGGCCAACTTGAACCTGCACGGGTATGGTCCCTGCAGTCTGCACCATCGCGCCGGTGACTGCGAATGTCACTTGATTGCCGTTGACAACTGTCGTTTGGCCTCCGTTGCCATTGAAAAGCACATTGGTTGCGTACGGTATAAACCCGCTGCCGTTAACCGTGAGAATGAAGCCGAAGCTTCCCGCAGGTACGCTCGTCGGCGAAATCGAGGTGATCTGAGGGCTACTCTGTCCGACCACAATCACATAAACGGCAGGTGAGGTTCCACCGCCGGGAGTAGGATTTGTCACATTAATCTGAATCCCTGGGGTGCCGCTCGGATAAACAAGATCCACAGCTGGCAGCAAGACCTTCAATTGCGTGGCGCTGATGTATTCGGTGACAGCTAGAACGTAGGGATAGAAACTAGCCTGAGAACTTGGCACGAAGTTGGTGCCTGTCAGTGTCAACCAGGTGTCGCCACTCCCAGTAGGTATGCTGGCTGGCGAAACGGAAGTAACAGTTGGGGCTGGGTTCGGTGCGGGATTGGATGGTGCAAGCGTCCCCACCAGTGAAATTCCACTGTCAATACTGGTCTGGTCTGCTCCCCATTGGACTCCGAGGTTTTGCGTTACTTGGATACCGATGGTGGCAGCCTGTCCGAAGTTCTGACTGGAACACGCCCCTACGAACTGGGTGTTCGCGTAATTGAAATAGACACTACTGCCGCTCTCAGAAAAAACAACTTCAAACGTCACGTTGGCGGTGCTGTCGCCTCGACAGTCGAACGTCCTCACATTGCGCCACTCCACCACTAGTTGACGGTTCGGGGCTGCCCCGGTGACCGCCCAAAAAACGTTTTGATTTGTACCTTTCACAGGATACAGGTCTTGCCACAGGGGCGCGACCAGCGTAACGACCGGCCGCAACGGCACGGGTGGTGGACTATTCTGTGGATTCCCATTCAGGAACGTGTTCACTGGCAGGTCGAAATTCAGGAAATCATCAAATGCGTTCGTAAAGCTTATCGTCCCGTTGCTGCTCACATACAGTTGCGTAAACGAGCCTCCTCCGAATTGCACCGGGAAGGGAGCAGTCACTGTTGCCAATTCGTCGTCGGCTAGATTTAGATTCGTCCCCGCGATGGTCTGGTAGCTATAAGGCGTCCCTCCCAATACGTAATTATTCAGCACTGTAACTTGCACCGTCCCACCTGTGGAAAAGCTCAAAACGTAGTCACCCAAGGCAGACGGGGTCCAAGTCCCACTGTAAATTCCGTCACCAGCTGCCTGATCGAGCCCCGTGCCATTGTCTGTCAACGTGATTTGTTGGCTGCCAGGTGAAACCGTCACCATCACTTGCCCCGCAGGTTGAGCGCAGTTGATGTTGATAGCCGCCAGAGTAATCGGTTGGCCCACGCTTCCGGCCAGGGTGTCCAGCATTGGCTGCAAGCGTTTCGCCACGACTGAGTTCGAGCAGGTCATCGACCCATAAGCGTTTAGCCGTTTGCCAGTGATTGTACCCGTCAACGCGGGGACCGCGTCTCCACCCGCAACTATCAAATTCTTAATCGCTCGCCAATCCCGGCTGGGGTTTTGGGCGGCGAGTAGAGCGGTAACTCCCGTGACATGCGGCGTCGCCATAGATGTTCCACTAAGTACGCTGTATGTATTGTTGGGTGTGGTGCTGAGAATCTCTTGCCCAGGCGCGCCGAGATGGACGGTGTGCGCTCCGGTGTTTGAGAAATCCGCCAACCAGTCGAAGCGCGTGGTGGCTGCCACGCTGATCACATTCGGCAAGAAATAATCCGAAGGATAGGTAGGCACGAGGTCGTTGTCGCTTGAATCGTTGCCTGCGGCCGCTATAAACAAGATCCCGTCTTTTTGTTGCGCCTGTATGGCGTCACTCAAGGCCTGCGAGAAACCTCCCCCTCCCCAACTGTTGTTCGTCGCCACAATGTTGGCGCCACGATCCTTCATCGCTTTGACGAAGTCGAGACATGTAATCGCATCAGACAGAGTGCCTCCCCCTGAGGCATCCAGAAACTTACAGGCCAAGATTTGAACGCTCCAATTGACTCCCGCAACGCCGATCCCGTTGTTTCCAACCGCTCCGATTGTTCCGGAGACATGAGTTCCATGCCCGTTGTCGTCCAATGGGTCGCAGGTCGCCTTAACGGCATTGAAGCCATGAGTTCCTGCAGCGCAGTTGATGCTCACTCCGTCGATGGTTGCCGAATAGGACGTTGGGTTGGACCACACGTTTGCCCTCAGGTCTTCGTGGTTGTAATCAATGCCCGTATCGATCATTGCAACCACGACATTTGAACTACCAGTGCTGAGACTCCACGCTTGTGGTGCATGGATGTCGGCACCTGCAGTGCCCAGGTTCTGCCCCGTGTTCTGCAGTCCCCAAAGCTGAGAGAACTTTGGGTCGTTCGGAGTGGTCAGTGCATGATAAATATAATTTGGCTCGGCATAGAGTACGTTCCGGTTCTGCCGGTACGCTCTCACTGCATCTCTGATCGATGTTCCTGCCGCCAACCGCACAAGCTCAAGCCCTTCAACGCTGCTCCATGACCTGACGTGCTGGCCACCCAAGGCATGGTGAAGTGCTTCCACCGCCGCGCTCGATGTTCCGGAGCGAAAACGGACAAGTAATTCGTCCGGCCGATACTTGGGTTGGCCAGTCCAATCTGCTTGCTTTGCGACGTGCGAGACGACACCGGAAACCACTTGAGATGACGCTAGTCTTGGAAGAACGAAGAGAAGAGCCAAAACTGAACACAACGGAAGGCCAACGGCCGACCGCAGCGCTTTACTGCACATACAAAGGGTCCTTGTATTCTGGGGACAATTGAAACCCTGGTTCCGTCGGGCAATCAGGATGCCTAGCTTATCTGACTACCTCCCTTCTGTCGAATGAATCACTTGCTGGGAATTGACCACTATATTTCGACCATGGATTTCACCCAACCCCAACACGGCAGCGGGCTACGTTGTGGACAGGTCAGTTGAGGATGCAACGTTCGGCCCCCAATCGGAACCGCTGCCCGCTGTATCTGATGCTGGCACGCCCATACCGATAGGGCTCTGGTCCTGCCACAGCACCAGCTATCTGTTAACGAAGATGATGCCGCTATAGCTTCCGAGAACGTGGCGATGGCAGAGGCAGTGGAAGCAGTGCCCTCTGATGAACGTCCATTTCCTGAGCTGGTCGCCCAGCGGTGGGGGCCGGGCGTCAAACCGCGAGGGGGATGGGGGTCAGCCTGGATCTGCCGAAGGGCGGGGAAAAATCCCCCTCGACTTTCGCCCCTCCTGCCTGTTGATTACTGCGAGTGAGCTTACACCGCGGCAGAAACAGATGTTTTGTCACGGTATTGCGGGCTCGGGTATCATAACGCTCGTTGTGCATGATGAGCGGCAAGACTGCGCTTGCCATGATCGACGGTTTCCCCGCTATGGACATGACACCCAACTCGTCGGGTCCATTTCTGATCATGATTATGCTGTGCTTCACGGCTATCGCAAAGAGCACCCAATGCACCCAGGTTCCCACCGGAGCGTCGGGATCGTCGGCGATCAATACGAAACTCTGAGTGGCGGCAGGCGGGGCGTCCCAGCTGAGCGCGGGTGAAATATCCACACCTTCACAGGTGAATTGCTTCGCAATATTTCCATCGGCGGTGAAATCGGGACTCTTCAATTCCAACGACACGGCACACCTCGAAAAGGACGCGCCAAGATTCAGGCCGCGCCCGCAAGACAGAATAGCACCGTAAGTAATTCAGGAATGAAATGGCGTCGTAAGCTGAATTTTCATGACGATCCCCATGACAGTTTTTAACTGGCCTCCGCGCCGGTCCCGTGGAGGAAGCCGGCTTCCCGGAAATACCTGCACGCTCGCTACGCCGATTTTCTGCAAGGGGGGATCTCGTCAAGTGGAGGGTTGTAGAAGGTCTGACTCCAAAACGTACTAAAACGCACTGATTGGAAGGAGCGTGTGGTGTGCAACGCCGCATAAACACTGGCGATTTGAACGATCATCGCAAATTCGACTCCCACACGCTTCCGCCAAGCCCTTTCTTTACGCGGTCTTATACCGAACTTGACTCCAATTCGGGGTCTGACTCCAATTCAGTGATGTTCCGCCCGATGCGCTGGGAGAACTTCTCAGACGCAACGCGCTCGGCGTCTCCGACGATATGCGCATAGTGCTCCAGCGTCACGTTGGAGTCGGCGTGGCGCATGAGCCGGGTGACGACGTGGATCGGAGTGCCGGATTCGAGCAGCTCTGAAGTTACGCCATGCCGGAAGCAGTGAATCCCGACATGGACGCCTTTCGCAGTTTCAATCCCAAGTTTCGCAATGGCCCGATGAACGCCGTATTTCACAACGTTGTCGGAGAGGAAAGGCTTGCCCTTGGAGTTGGTGAAGAGATAGCCGTCTAGGTTCGGCTTGTAGCGTTTGTCGAGCCAGTCGCGCAGGTGTTTCGTAAGCAGCTCGGACATGCAGACCGGAGCTGCGCTGTTGTCACTCTTCGGGGTGCTTTCCTTCCGAGTGGCGTAGTCCAGGGCGCCGGTGATGTGAATGAGTCTCCGCCTGAAGTCGAGGCTACTGACTTTCAGGGCGGTGACTTCGCCGATCCGCAGGCCGCACACCGCGGCGATGAGGAGCATGAGTTTGTAGGGATACACCGCCGCATTGATGACTCGCGCGGCAGTGTCAGCGTCGAAGAAAAAGATCTGAGGTTGGGGTTTTTTGTCAGCGGGGAATACGATGTCCTTTTTTTCGACGTTCGGGATTGCGTAGCCCCACTTTCGGCCAAGGTTCAGGATCGAGCCCAGGGTGCCGTAGACATTCTCCGCGGTCTTTCGACGATCGACTCGCCGGCCGACTGCGGTTACGAACGATTGGTGCTGGCTGAGATTCATCTCACGCAAGGGAACGTCGCCAAGCTGCGGAAGAATGTATGCACGGATGTGTGAGAGGGCTGCACGCGCTCCTCCTGGCTTTCGGTTTGGAAGTATTTTGTCAGTCCACTCTTCGATGAGTGCTCTGACTGCTTTTCCGGCTCGGCGTGCTGAGGGTTTTGGATTCTGCTTTGGCCCTGGCGTTGTAGTCGTCCAGGTACGGATGAAGGGCAGCTTTGGCGGCACGCTTCGATGTAACAGTCGCGTCGAAGGTGATCGTCTTCCTCGCCCGCTTGCCGGTCTCGGGGTTGACTTCATACTCGCGGTACGATCCAACCCATCTGGTGCCTCTCAAATAGACGCGTCCAGACTGGAAGCGTCGCCGTGGCATGGTCGTTTTGCACTCCATCCTCGGCGACGATGACGTAGCTGGAGCGGAGTCTACCACGGCCCCGAGTTGGGGAACGATCGCCATTTACGCTCGCCGGCTCGAAATGAGCGGTTCTCTAGGTTTCGGAGTACCCAAGTACGAGAGCTGCCATTTTTGCGTCTGCAAGTTCTTTGGTTCTGATTGAATACGGACAGTTTTTTCCACGTTAGGATGCGACCGATAGATCTGTTGCTGTCGCGTCTTTGCGGCTCTACGTTCGCTGTGAGTTTTGTATTTGCGTGGGCGTCCTGGCTTGAGGGCCGCAGACCTATGGGCATCACCCCTACATTCACGAGAGCAGTAGACCTCTGGTTCGCCGTACCGCGTGAAACGAACCGCACCGAGCACGATTCCGCACTTGTCGCAAATCTCGCGCGCGAATACTCCGTGCTTTGCCAAGAGTCTCTCGCTTTGCTTCGTGGTTAGCAGCATGGCTATTCCCCTTCGCCGCGCGAATCACTTCTTAGCGAGCCTGTGGGCTGGAGCGACCCCACGAAGCCTTTGGGCGGCTGAAAGCCCCCAAAGGTGGGGTCGCTCCAGCCCACTCCGGTGTTTTGCCCGCGCCCAAATTGAATGTCGCGCCGCGCGCATCCTCAGTGCTCCTCAATACTTCCGTTCACCGCAGAGGTGAACGGAACGCCCGTCAAAAAGTGATCTGTGTATTTCATGCCACGTTCACCTTTCCGCGCCAGAAAAGCCGATTGAATCTCACTAGCCCAACTTTCGCAGTTGCGAGCGATTTTCGGTATTTTTGCCATCATTTTCGTAGTTAAGTCGTGTGTTTCCATCGTCGAGCCATGAAAAAACGGTAGAGTGGAGACCAAGTGTCTTCCCTTCGCCGCCGGACTTCTGGCAATCTGCAGTGGATATGTTTCTGCGCAGCAACAATCGCAAAAAAGACGGCAAAGATCATCGCTACTTCAGCATCGTAGAAAACCATCGCACCGCTTCGGACCAAACGGTGCAGCGAACCGTTCTCTATCTCGGCGAGATCAACGATCAACAACAAGCGGCCTGGCGCAAGACGTTGTCGGTGTTTGATGAACAGCAGCAAGAGTATGAGAACTTGAGTTTGTTCCCCGACGACCGCGAGATTCCCGCCGATGCGGTCGACAGCCTGCAAGTGAAACTGAGCGGTCTCGAGCTGCGGCGCCCTCGCCTGTTCGGTAGTTGCTGGTTGGCGTGCGAGTTGTGGCAGCAACTAGGCCTGCATGAGTTTTGGGATGCTCGTCTTGTCGGATCGCGGGAAGACGTCCCTTGGGAAAAAGTGTTGCAACTTTTGGTCGTGAACCGGCTGCTGGATCCGGGCAGCGAGTTTCGCGTGCATCGCCAGTGGTACCTGACCACCGCCATGGATGCCCTGCTGGGAACGGATTTCGCCGTGGCCGAGAAGGACCGCTTGTATCGCTGCCTGGATCGCGTGCTCGAACATAAGCAGGAACTCTTCCAGTGGTTGCGCCAGAAGTGGGCCGATCTGTTTCAGGCGGAATTCGAAGTGCTGCTTTACGACCTGACCAGCACGTACTTTGAAGGCGCGATGGAAGAAAACCCCAAGGCCAAGTACGGTCACAGCCGGGACAAACGGACGGACTGTTTGCAGTTGGTGATTGCGCTGGTGATCACCACCGATGGTTTCCCGTTGGCCTACGAAGTGATGGATGGCAATACCAGTGACCGCACCACACTCGGCGGTTTTCTGGACAAGATCGAGAAGAGCTATGGAAAAGCAAAACGGATGTGGGTTATGGATCGCGGCGTTCCCACGGAAGAGATTTTGCAGGAGATGCGGGACCCGGCACGCGAGATTTTCTATTTGGTGGGAACACCGAAAGGCAAGATCCAGCAGTATGAAAAGAAGTGGCTGGATCTGCCCTGGCAGCAGGTCCGGGAGTCGGTGGAAGTGAAACTGTTTGAACAGGACGGCGAACTCTATGTGCTGGCCAAGAGTGAAGGAAGAAGGGCCAAAGAAACTGCCATGCGTCGCAAGCGTCTGGCCCGCTTGCTGAAAAAGCTCCGTGCCATGCGCCGAAGTCTTCCTTCACGCGACCAGTTGTTGATGCGCTTGGGCGCCGCGAAATCGGCAGCCGGCCGCGCGTTCCCTTTCGTGCACTTGCAAGTGCCTGGGGAAGGCCAAGAGGTCACGCGGGAGATCTTCCAGTTTCGTGTGGATAAGAAAAAGCTCCAGGAGGCGGGATGGCACGACGGACACTACTTGCTGCGCTCCAATCTTACGGCCGGAGATCCCAGCGTCCTGTGGGCGCGCTACGTGCAGTTGACGCAGATCGAATCGGTATTCCGTTCGCTTAAGAGTGAACTCGGCATACGTCCCATCTACCATCAACTGGAGCATCGCGCCGACGCGCACATTCTGATCGCCTTTCTCGCTTACTGCTTGCAAGTGACGCTGAAGCATCGCCTGTTGCTGCACGCCCCGGGGTTGACACCGACGGCGGTGTTAGAAAAGTTAGCCGAAATCAAAATGATCGATGTGTGGATTCCTACGGTCGATCAACGATGGTTGATTCTGCCGCGCTACACACAGCCTGCTCTCGACACCAAGCTGCTGATTGAGAAGCTGAAATTGCAGTTGCCGAGCCAGCCGCGACCGCGCCTGGTCGCGCAAAAACAG
>Ga0193731_1000123_pt1 | contig 26206 bp, 37 predicted proteins | sample U1a2metaG_FD_144920 | JGI IMG/M metagenome (GOLD analysis project Ga0193731, IMG submission 144920) | Soil microbial communities from a riparian zone of the East river system, Colorado, United States - U1a2 | ecosystem: Environmental > Terrestrial > Soil > Riparian zone | place: USA: East River...
GTTCTCTTCTTTCAGTTGTTTGCCCACTGAAAAGGGGCAATGACGAAACTTATATCTAGACGGGCTAGAGTTTGGCGGAGTTGCATCCCTCCCCTCACGAACTCCTTGCCCTCTAGGTACACATATATTTTGCACTTGATCCCTCTCCTCACAAACTCTTTATATTCTAGCATTTCAGTTTACCCTCCTTCCCTCTGTAAAGGCAATACCTGGTGAATTTCACCAGAAAATTCACCTTTAATGCTGGGTTAACTCACTGGATTGGTTGGTGAATTTTACCTTGGCCAGGCTATATTCACCTTGGCATTCGGTCATTTCACAAGGCAAATTATACCCTGCTAGTTAGAGGATTCACCTTAGCCTTTAGAGAGCTCAGGCAGGCTGAGGCAGGGCATCAGCTGAAAATTGAGGAGACACTGAGAAAGCCAGATAATGCTTTAATATATATTTAATTTGTACAATATGTCTAATTCTGATAGGTGGTCTGGTAAGGCTAGATAAAGAACAGTAGTGTAGGCACATTCTGCAAAGTTTACAAGAAAGTCAAATTTCACAAAGTATTGGCAGAATTGTGGCCACCAACAAACACTGCCACAGGTACCCACACATATAAAGGACAGTAGTGTTGGCGGAATCCACCTGGAATGCCAATGGTGTCATCTAGCAACAAGCTGGTACCATCAATAACTGCTTTTATATGGGTGGGTGGTGTTGACTGAAGTCACCAGATTCATATGGGGGGATAAAAGACAGTGAGGTTTTTGCTTTTCACAAGATCAGCCAGAAAGGTAAACTTGACAGCTGTGTCTCAGCAAGAAGGAAGGCCATAAGAATATACCTGGCTGTCATTTGTTAGCTAACTGCACAATGTGTATATGGCTGATTAGCTAACATCAGTCTGGTTGAGCTTGAGGTGCACCCAGATCAGGGTGGCGGGACGTGTCATTAGTAAGTCACCTTATAATGGACAGTATACTTGGTGAATTTTACCAGTGCCATGCAGATGACGGAGAATGGCACGAGGAAACCTGGCTGAGGACTCTCATGTGACTGATATCAGTTTGTCGGCCACTACAGGTCTGGTTGAGCTTGAGCACTTATATCAGCGTGGCGAGATCCCTCATCAGCAACTCACCTTACAAAATTTGATAGATCACACCAGACAGAGAACAATATGTCGAGTCACCTCGGTATTGTTAGAATAGAACTTTGGCTAGTTCGTGACGTTAGTAGTATTGAATTGGTTGGTGATTTGGCGGGAAATATTGGTGCAAACGACGGTTAAACCCAGGCCTTGCCAGTCATGACAACATTACATTTATTACGAATCCAACATACGGGTATGGAAGATTGGCATCGTGTACCGTCCACTAGTTTGTGAGGTGCTCGGAAGTATTTCGGGCAGCAGCCTTCCTCGCAGCCCGTCGCTCCTTAATCTTTGCCAGTGCACTGTCCTTCGCTAGAGGACGCCGTGCTGATGAATAACTAGGGAAAATTTGACTGCGACGTGAATACAAATAGCTGTCAGTTATCACAATTGAATCAAGAACTGAGGTTGAACATTACCGATTCCACCATACAAGCAGGTCACCGACTTCCTCTTTCTCGTCAGCATCTTCAAAGAGTTCCAAGACACTGTTATAAAAACATTCAGAATCGGTGTCTGTGTCCGTCCTAGAGAAGACGGCTGAAGAACAGAGAGCAAATCGAGCCTGGAAAAGTCATGAGCCCGGCAAAGAATGGCAGAGACGACATCTTCATACCTGAGTCGCAACATAAGCAACTGACGCGGGCGTCACACAGGTCATACCATGGATTCTTGCGTTACCGGATCGTGTTGCCTTGTTGATTTTGTCCACTGAGCTGGGTGATGTAAATATATGTTTGTAGGCCTTCGACAACCAAAAAAAATCAATATATTGCATCCAATAAAAGAAAATAACTCACAGATACCAGGAGCGTACTTCTGAAAAGGCCCTTCCACGCATCCTCAGCATCGTATTGGTAATCAGCATAAAGGAAAATAGGCCATTGGTCTCCGGGAACCTCCATCTCGCCGCTTCGAAGCTTCTCTTTGGTGCTAAAGGTTGGATTAGTGTATGAGTAGTAACCTGGGACACACAAGCGATAGATATACTCAGGATCTGACCAATCCATCCCAGTAGGGCATAAAAGCGCGCCGGTACGTTCATGATTAAACCCACGGTCCGTCTTGACGTTGCGTGCAAGAGGGGGGTTGAGAGTCTGTCCCAGAGGAACAATCCAGTCGAGGATAGGACCCTTGAGCCCTTTGGTGTCATCCGACCTAGCACTAGAAACGCCCTTCTGAATCTGGAAAGCCATGAACAATATGCAATAATGAAAAGGATATTTACCGCTCACCAATTCGGCGATTTGGGCGATTTCAGATTCGTCCAGATCATTCATGAGACGATCTTCAAGGCCTGGAACCATTTGAAGAAGCGTCCCAAATACACGGTGCTCACGTCGTTGCCTGCGAAATAAACAAACACGGAAAGAATATATATATCGCAAGCCCCAAGATATAAAACTTACTCGAACGTAAACGCTTCGTCGGGATCATCTGCCTGCTCACCCATACGCAGAATACCATTAGTGAGGATGGCTTGGACATTGCATAGGGCATGAACGGTTCGACCGAAATGGCGGCCATGGGAAATGAGTGGGTCGGAAGTGCAGCTATTCAAACAAGTTATACACAGGCAAAGAGTCAGACTGAATGAGAATAGAACACACGCTTTTTTTCTGGGCCCTAGCTGGAGAGCGTCCTCTCGTTGACGACGGAGAGAATTCTCATCTGGCATAGTGCGTCTATGACGTGAAGCGGAAGATAAGTTGAGCTTGGTTGGGGCTCGGAGTCTTGAGGGACAACAAGGACGCCGCTGGATTAAAATACTTGCCCAAGTCTGCAGATGACATAGCCACCATACACGCACCTTATGAATACCCATACTCAAGTCTCCATTTATTTTTGGCAGATCTGCAGAGACTCCGAAGCGACATAGCCACACTTGTCACAGTGACCTATTTCTGCTGAGGAACATAGCCACACCTGGTAGTAGCGTCCTATTTGCTCCGGTCCGTGTCCCTTTTGCACATTCTTGAAGCAAGCTGTAACATAGCCACTTACCATAGATCCTGTGAAACTTGATTCAGCTACATCTGACGATGCAAGGCCAAAAATGTATATAAGCTGCTTAACATGAGCAGTAGTCTTAGAGCCACTCAGCGGGCCCCACTTACATCATGGCCAGCGAAAGTGATCTCTCACGTTCTGCTCTCTTGCAAAGTTATACCGTATTGGTGAGGGATTGCGAAACAGATGTTCTTCAGTACCATCGAGACACCGACAGCCTTCGCCCTTGGGACTGGTGAGCGCCATGTTACATTGCCTTAGACTTCCGCGGCTCACCAGGCTATCATGTTCCAAAGGCCATCTACTACTGAATCCCGTGTGCAACCCTGCGACCTGTGCAGTCACCGCTCGTCGCATCGTATGCTCGGACCATGTTGTTTCTGCCCTAAGATGAAAGCGACCAACCCGGACTTCATCGAAGCACCGATTTATAGGGCATCTGTTGGTCCGTTCGCAGGAATGTACTTGGCGAGCTGTGCGCGTGACCGATGTGGATATATGGGTAAGCTGCCTCGACATATAATTGTTAATACTTTGCGCTAATGCATTACAAACTTCAGTGGTCATGGATTATTTATACCACAAAAGCGTACATATCAAAAAGTATCCCCGCCGAGGTAGGTCACCGATTGGTGACTCGGAGCGGTTCGAGCATGAGTCTGACCTGAATCTTGTTGTAGAATTTGGCGAACAAGTGCCACCACGAGTTAAGCATGCGTCAGAGGATGCTCTGCTTCGACGAGCTCTGGGAAAAGCGAGGCCGCTGAAAAGATCGTATGCGATGCTTGGTACATTTATTAATTGTTGCAATCTTCATAATTTCGACTGACGCCACATGTAACAGATATCAATGCCCCAGCGATTCCAGCACCTACACACACGACCAGGCGTCCAACTGTGCGCGACCTTCTCGAGCAACTTGATTCTGAGTTGCGACCTGGCGTCACCGACACTCAATTCGAGACGCTTTTTGTTAGATGTGAATGCGGCATGATCACGACACGAAGAGTCTTTGCAGCGCATTCTTGCATCGTTGATCTTTCGGAGGAGTAGACAAGAATAGGAACCGGTGTTGAAATATTCCATTATATAGTTTGTCGTTGGAAGTTGGGACATCGCGTTAGGAGATGCCTGCCAATCCGATACTAGTTGAAAAAGCTATGCATGCGACCATGAGGTTCGAATAGGAATAAGTACGAGTGCGGGAGCTAGAGGAAGTTAGACACACCTTCCTTCTCGTTTGTCTCCTTGTCCGTCAAATCTGAGAGTCCTCCATGGTGGTCATCTCGAAGCAATCTGATGAGTGGTAAAATAAGTTTCCCCTTCAATCTACCACATGCAAAGATTACTTCCAGGGAAAAGACATTCGGGAGCTCAAGGAACAAGGAAAAGATCTGGTGGGACTGTCGCGGGACAGTAGACAGATTAGGTACAAGCGCCATGAGTGTAAGGAAGGGAATGGACTTATTCCAGGTCGTAGTTGGACGTATGCATAGAAGGCGGCGTCGTGTTTACCGCGGATATGATGGACTCGTGCAGAGTACCAATCAAATTGGCAAGCCAAGGTTATTGGCTGACATCCAATAATATGTATGAAGCAGAGGCCGACGATGGGCGCTGGTCTTGAAGTATATGGGGTATTAATAGAGCACGTTAGGATTCAGTTATGAAAGACGTACCGCGACGTCCTGATACTTCTGCTACGGAAACAGCATCGGCAGTAATAACCTTAGCAACGGGTGCCCGATCCTCCTTATGCCTCTTAATAAACCCCTTCACGCACCCTCGGAACCAAAGCGCGTGTAGTGGAAATACACTAGCCAGCATAACCGAAGGCAAGATCGAGCCTCCTGTGGTGTGTATGCGGTTGGTGGGAATGCAATACGAGATACACCAGATGACGTGGAGTAGGATACGAGTGACGAAGAACACTACTGCAGATGCAATATTGGATCGCAGACGTGAGTATAAGGAAGAGATCGCCAGAAGGAAGTTTGGTAACTGAACAGTTGAAACAAGTGAGTGATCTTGGGGGGGATGTGCGACAGATTGGTATATCGTATCTCCATCAATGCGCAGAGGCAGAATATCTGGGTCCATGCGCGCTTGATGCAGACCTGTACAATAAATACATAGACGGTGTGATGAATCCAGCCAGTGACCAGCCCCACCTAGCTTCGGTAGTAAATAGAGCCCATCAACAGATCACTGTCGTCTAGATGAGTTTGCCGGATCTCCGGCATGCGGCAGGAACTCACGAGACGAGATAAGCTTGGAAAATTCTAGTAGTCGCATATGTCAACGAAGAGAGAGTGCGAACACTCTTTACGTCTCCTCTGCTCATGACGAAGTCCCACATGAAGGGGATGCTGACAAAGGTCATAGTGGCGCTAATCACAGTCGTAAGAATCCAGGAAAGTTGTTTAGGTGTACTATACAAGGGAGCCAGAAGGTGGTATATCGCGCAGAATGCGAAGAGTGCCGGAACGAATGTCTTCGAAGAGCGAAGGAGTTCGATGGAGGGCGTGAGGGGGGGGGGATGCCACCGGGATGGGCAAGACCTGCCAGCGTCGTGTTGGCCATGACTGCTGGCGCAGGCTGAGCTGGGAAGGACGCTGAGGGGCGGAATTACGGCATTGATTGGCAATTACCTACTTGTGGCCGAACGTGACGGCGAAATCTCGCACGTTTGCGTGATTCGGGAGCTCAGAATCGCCAAGCCGACAACGGCGCATCCAAGTCGAGAGATCGAGACACGCTCCCATAAGCAAGCTGGACATTATTGGTAAACCTCTTTGGTGGCAAACAGCGCAGTATGGCTTGCAGGTCGAGTCCTTTGAGAAGCGAGAGAGTCTGCTAAGGAGGAACGTGTCTTCTCAAAGAGGAGGGTACCAGCCGTCCTGGCACATAGTCTCCGGGCAGGTCCAGTCTGGTGAACGTTCCAGGCCTTTGAAAATTAAACAGATGGCCTTGAAATGAAGCGAAAGATACTAACTGGTGTACCAGGGACCCAGCGAACCAACCACACTATATGTGCCACGTCGGGAACGTTGCGCCAGAGATTCTCCGGCGCCGGCTGCAAAAACAATTTGTAGCATTGTGTCAAATGTGCCAGAGTGGTCGGCTGTTCAACCGCAGCCAAAATTATGTTCAATATTTCGGATATATTGAGGACCCGAGTGAGATGCTGTTGACGACAAATTACAAGGCATCTCACCATGAACTTGAGATAAAGGGAAGTATACAGAGCTTCCCGTGTACGTTCATTGGAGGGAACCAGAGTTTGAATCACTTGTGCTTGAAATTTGCAAAAACAAGCAGTCATAGTAGTAAATTGGTAGTAAATGTGAGAGCAGCGAGGAGTACCATGATGAGTCACGAATGAGCCGGACATTATATGCAAGTTATGAAATATAGCCCCGTGCTTGGTGTACGTTCATTGCTGGGGGCCAGAGTTAGAATCACTTGTGCATGGAATTCCGATGCACATTGTTGTACTAGTCTGACTTGGATACGCTGCACAAGTATTCAAGCCACGTGGCTAAATATGGCATGAGGAGATCTAACCGAACGAGAGTCCTTCAGGTGAGCATACAGTACAGTACAGCACAACGTATGGTGAATGAAACAGTATACAAATGGGTTGATTGGTTGTAACAATGGTAATGTATTCCGGCCGCAAAACGTACATCACACCTTGAAAAGCATACGGCGGTGTCAGTCTCCTAGTCTGAAGCATACAATTGTTGAGGATCTACTGACCAGTTTCAATGTGTATGGTCCTCCGAAATTGACTGCGAAGAAGAGCAACTAGACTCGGCAGAATCATAGAGCATTCCATTGTGTTCGGAGAGAGAACCAATGCTCCCCACAGAGGTGCTGACATGTGCAGGAACCTGATATTGGGCAAGAAGTTGTAGCTGTCTAATACTATCCTCGGTCTCCATAATATCGTTGTTGAGATCGCGGAGCTCCTGCTGTAAGACCTGCAGATTTTCCTCGCACTGGCGCAACTGAAGCTCTTTCATATGCCGTCGAATGGATTGGGCTGTTCTCCTGTTGCAAGCAACATCCAAGGAGTTCAATACATCCCGTCCTCCTAGAAGATGATTATTTAACTGTGTCTAACTGTAAGTGAAAACCCAAGTCAAAGCAGAAACTGGTGGCACTGACCAGTCCCTCAGTGAGGTTCTTCGGGTAAGAAGTCCTTTCTTCTGATTTGATAGGTAAATTTGATTCTGAAGTGATATGATTTTGAGACAGCACTTGTGTGTCTACGATAGGGAGTGTGTAACTGCCATGACGGACGGCTTTGGATTCGGGTATGGATACAAGGGCTGAACTAGTTTGGTCCTGCATACGCCTGAGTATAGTGTTTTTGGCGGACACAAAGAAAGAATGTAGTTTTGACTGGGTAGACATTGTGCATGAAGGAAATGAACCTCTGACTCGCCTCGAGCCTGAGGCCTGAAGGTTGGGTAATGTATACAGTAGAAGTTATATTTGCACATATTTTTCACGCCACACACTCCTATGTAAGTACTCGTGACCGAGCACGGATATATTGAAAATACATAGTACACAGCTAACCAGACCAATGCAGTAGTACAAGCACGCCTATGAGTCGCATAATAGTGATTCATTTGCCAAGTCCCATATTCTCGTCAGTGGTTGGCGAGACATGACCGGGTTCAGACTCTGAGGTCACATCATCCCTAGCTGGAGACGAAGGTCGAAAGGTGAGGCTAGTGTACCACCTAGGAAATGCAACAGCATCAAATAGTGTCACTCGCATAGCGCACAAAAAATTTACTTTGAGGCGATGGTAAGGTAAACACCTTTTGCAGACTTGAGATGACTTTCGTGTCCCAAAATAAAAGCCATGTAGCGCGGAAAGCGCAGCATATCGTTGATGTTCCAGCCCGTTTTGTGTAACTCGCCGCCATGGTATTCATGAATTGCGTGTCTGGTCTGGTCGAGATGAGCCATTGATCATTTTAATAATGACAAAAATGCTCAATAAAGATAAGAAAACTCACCGCCACAATACAAAGGACAAAAGCCCTAAGAGAGGCTTTTGCCCACGAGAGATCAATGCTGAATAGAGTAGCAAGCATCTCATAGCGCGTAAGGGTCTCGTGCATCCGTTTTGCCAGAGAGTCCTTCGCGATATAGAAACGTTCTCGAAAAACAGCCAGGATTACAGGGTTCATAAAAGCTGTTGGTTTTGTCTAGGAGACGTTAAGTATATGCGGTATGATCAAAGCAAAGGGGCTTACCTTTTTGCCCGAATAAAAGTGAAGATACTTCGCGAGGTTGACGACATTCTTGTATAGGTACTTGTTGAATTCACTGTCATTTTCACTTTTACCTGTGCGGAAAGAATAACCGCTAGTCGCCCATACTCGCCCCTCTCTCCGACAGCTCTCCCGAAACAAGAGCATATCATCGATACACCAAGCATTGACACAATGGAGGTAAGGTTCAACTGCAGGCACTGTATTACATATCAGTTTCCGCTTTGCAATAGAGTAGCAACACGAAACTTACCTTCGTGGGTGATGTCCACACCCTTCGGCTTCGACAAGTGACTGTTGACAACTGCTTCGACCGCCAGTCGGGCATAACCGAGCAATTGCGACGGTTTGTCTGGCTCCGATTGGGTCAGCCAGTCATGGTTATCGTCGAGCACTAACGAAAGTGTCGTGGCTGTGTTGTATATATGGGGCAGCAACGTCGAATATTTGGGAAATTGCAGGTTGAATTCGGGTAGTGAGATATTCGGTTGAGAGTTGGGAAAAGTAGGATGGGGTGATGTGTAGGTGTTATGCGGCGGAGGAATTGAGGGTGCGAATCTGTAAGTAGAGCTAGGAAGGCCTTGTGGGTGGGTCTCTTGGCCCACCGACGAAGCTCCAGATGCGATGGATTCAAAAGACGTGTATGAAACGTTTTGATTCGACGAATAAGGTGAGGCGTGAATATTTTGCGGCTGAGGAATCGAGGGTGGTGCGTGGACATAATATGGGTAAGCTTCGCCTGAGCTAGGAGGACCTTGCAGGTGGCCGCCGCTAGGCATGTAGAATTGCTGTTCGAAACCATGAATAGAGTTAGGAGGACCTTGCAGGTGGGGAACGTCAGAGATGTATGACAGTTGGGCAGAGCTATGAGGACCCTGCGGGTAGCTAGCACCAGGGGTATACGATGGCTGAGTAGAGGTTGACCCGGGCATTGGAACAGCTCCCGATTCCTGCGAGGGCAGACGGTTGTGGGTATACGGTTGGGGTCGAGCAGCACGTTTATTGCGGGTGGACCGAGGCCGACTGTTTGAGGGTGAAGCTCCCGGTGTTGTAGAAGAAGCATTGTTGCCACCGTCGAAAAACAACTTCGAGACGTCGACGGATTCTTTGTAGTGCGTTTGGTCAACTAAAGCATTTAGATAATAAAAGCCTGACTTACCAGGATAGTCGGGGTCCACAATATACCCGTCGGAATTATCAAATACCTCGGTTTGTTCCTCAAACATGGTACGGAGGGTGGCCGAAGTTATGGGTTGACCAGAAAACAGCATGGAGTCCATTGTGGTAGGTGGTAGGCGTCAGGGAAGGGGGGTTTCTAACAGAAGGTTCGCACCTATATATTTCTGCGCATGCACCATGCGCAGGCTGTAGAACGACCTCGCAGGTGCTCCGTGGGTGTGTCGAGTTGCACACGGAGCGCAGCTGACAATGGTACAAGGAGCGACTAATCGGGCATCCTGTGGAGCTTGCGGGCGAGCTGCCTCACCAGAATCCTCTCCCTCGCATGAGCCTGATGTACGTCGAAAACCTAACAGTAGTTCTGAACGGGTTAGGGGGTCTAAGAATAATGAATTGCGAAGATCAGGCCGGAGCTGGCCTCGTATTCCTAATTGGGCACCTCGTGGCGCTTGCGGGCGAGCCTCACCAGAACTGCCTCCCCCTCGTGAGGCGGGCGTACGTCAGGAGCCGAAACAGTGGGTCTCATGATTCACAACTTCAGACAGGAGCGAAGGATAATGATTTAATGAGACGACATATTTTAACCAGGTTTGGAAGATGATCCATGCCGCCGTCAACAGATCCGCCCAGATGGACCTGACTTGAGTAATAGCCCTCAAGCTCATAAGCAACAGCATTGGAAGTATCCATTAGACCGGTACCACGCGTCCAGCTAGTTGTTGAAGGAGTCAGACTCGAAAGATGACATACACAGAAAACCACTCAGCCGGTGACAGTGCCAGCTAGGCATAGATATTCACCTCAGTCTCAGAATTTGATTAAATAAAATCTCCGGCGATATTTTCGACTCTGAATATAAACCGTCGTTGCCGAAGAGGCCATAATTTGGTGAGAGAAGGGTGGCTTGTGTTGGACGTGTAACAAAATGACGGCTGGCTTTATTGGCCTTGACAGCACCAAGGGCTTGGATTCGGAGGAGGTTCACCAACACGATCTGATGCGCGAGTTCAGACTTATCGTCAAGAATATCGCTTTCACGACCATTCTCGGGAATGACAGCGACGGGAAGTATATAGTCGAGGCCCATGCCTAGCGCCGCGTAGATGTTGTCGACGAGGGCTTCAACGTCCTGCTTTGACCCTTGGTTGAAACGAACAAAAGTCAAAGCGGGACCGCGGCTACCAACTCCAGCGAACGGGAGACGCGAATTGGTATGCCAGCAGCTCCACAAGGATGGTGTACGCGAGCATTTGGCGTTGCTCGGGTGATGCCCAGTTGTCTTTGTCCCATTTCGAGGTGTCATTTTCTGGACGGCCGCAGCAGACGCCAATAACCCTGGTTTTTGTATCAATTATCGGAATGAAGCACCTAAGATTACGTTGCAAATTACACATTAATAAACACCTTTGTATAATTCACGGTCAGGCTTACCGTCCGTCCCAAGTCTCCAGTCGAAATTTAAATTTTGAGCTATCTCCGACAAGCTAATCAAGGCGATAAACTCGCTTGGCATTCCCCTTAAAACGACCTCCTGTGTACGCAGGTTTTGTATGCCTGAGCTTCACGGCGTCGAACTTAACACCAGCGGCCATGGCAGGCCGGGCGTGTTTGTTGATAACCCGCAGCTTTACCACGTAGTCACCGTATGCGGCAGCGTGCTTGGCATTCGGTCTTGCAGCTGCCCGTCTGGCGTTTCCGCGTTCCTTGCGCCGAATATCCTCCTTGGAACCCTTTGCATAGTTTCGCCTTTGACGAGGCTGTGGCTGCAACGCCTGGGCTGAAGAAGAGGCTGGCGGTAATGGTAGCGAGGGTGGCTGCATGGGATCAAATGATAACGGGGGCAATGGTACAGTGCTGTCCAAGGCAAAGGGTTCAGGGGAGGGTTCTTGCACAGAGTTACAGTCGTCAGGAACGGGGGAGAGGTGTGGGGGAGGAGAATGGGCTGGCAACGGGGTTAAACGGATAGCCCTCGGTGTAATCCCCGTCAAGGTTTTCAGCCTCTCGGGCTACTGCTTCATAAAGCAGCTGCTCGGAATCGAGACCCACGTCCGACATGGGTGCAATGGCCCGTCCTGATGACCCAGGAGCCCAGGGGGAGAATGTGCTACCAAACCGAGTCTAAAACAATAGTAGAGTGTTAGTTTCATACAATACACGCAAGGTTGCGATTTCACCTTTCGGAATACAAAATCTGCAGATAAAAGGCCAGTAACACATCAGTAGAGGGCCGGCAAGTGCTCATGGTATTGGATAAACTCACCAAACGCATCATCATTCATCCCTAGATGCAATAAATATAAAGAAATCAACATTAGCGGTGAGCAAAGTTCAAGAGTTATGGAGACCATTAGCCAGCCGCGCAGTTCACCAGAAGGTCCAGGTTTGAAGCAATGATGCGTTCTTTGCGGCAGCTAATGGTCAATATATATAAATTGCCTTCGTACATAATGCCAAACGTTAGGCTTGAGCGTTGAACGGCGTGATAAGCTGGTTGACGTTTGAACAGAAGCAAAATGTAATTCCAAAACGGGAAGTTGTGTACTGCTGTAAGTCCCAGAGTCTGCTGACAGTCTTCTCAATCCGTGCATTTTATTCTCGTTATCGTAAGAAATTGGTAATGCACGAGCTCCTTGCTGCATTCTAGATATCATCTGGTCAGCAATTACACAAGTATTATCCTTGGTCCTTAGGTTTGACTAATCCGCCAGGTAGGTGAAAACCCGATGCCTGTCTTTAAAATGACATAGAAGAGGGCGTGCACGTCTGTGGCTGAAGCCAGTTATGTAGTTTAGGGGTGAAAAAGCCCTTGGCACGACCTGGCAGCCCATATATACACACCCATATCGCTTGCACTAGATAAATCTATTGTTTACCATGAACCACGGCGCGATCGCCCTCAAGCTCCTCCAGCTTCGAATACAGATTAAGTAAATTTTCAAAACGCGTTGGTGCCTCCGCAGCCATCCTGGCCCTAACTTCCGGCCTCGCTTCCTTCGACTTGCAGAAGCCATTGTCGACCCATCGAAATAGCCCCCCAGCGGCGTACTGGGTGAACCCCATGCGCTTTTCGTAGGGTTGGATGGCGGTATTGGCGTGCCGCATGATGGCGGAAGGGATGAGGATGTGGGAGCCAGGTGGAAATTCAATGACCTTGTTGATGTCGAACAAGACGAGGTGGCCCCCTTTCTTATGGTCATACGGGCCCATCGCAGTGATGTCACACCACCCCGCGGCTTTATTCATTACGTCGAGATGGTCATAGCAGACAGTCTGCGGGCCAAAATTAACGGTAGCGGTAGGGAAAATGCTATTGTTGAAGTTCCAAGCCAGCGAAGGGTCACAGGCATGAAGGCTGCCAAGTTTAGTAACGTATTCTTGGTGCAATTTTGGTGCATAATTTGCGAATGCGCCTGTAATGCAACGTTTGGTGAATTGGAAAGTCGACTTGACTATTGGAGCTACTTACTACTACCGAAGCCTGCGATCTGTTTGATATCTGGGTTCTCAAACAGGCGAGCCCACACGGCCTCGTTGTGTTTGGATTGCTTGAGCCTCATCGGTTGCTATAGCAGTAAAGCAATTAGGGGTATGCAATGGAATGGGTCACAAATTCAAACCTGCTGCCCGTGGCCATGGGACCAACCGCAAGCCTTAGCAATATGGGGACCCCGACGATGCGTAACGTCGTCCTCGTCAAAATGCATCTCCTCGCGAGCGGCCTCGATGGCAGCACAAGCGCGCGCCACTACACCGTCCCAACCATCCGGTATGCCGTTCTTTGAGTAGGGACGCCCGGCGAGAACGGCGATGATGCGCCCCTCGTGGTCCAGTATAGCGTACGGCACCCTACAAAAGGTGGAGTTGAATTGGCTTACGGAACACGTAGCGCACACTAGGCTTACCTCCCGTCCCATTCAAACACCTCCAGCCCCAGCCCAACAAGCTCCTCAAGCGTCCAGATATGCCTCTCCGCAATGGGTTCGACGCCCTTGTCACCAGTATAGCCCGTGCTAACAACTGGGAAGTGGGAGAGGGGTCTGATGTTGGTGGGGATGGGCTGAGGAGGGTCAAGGTCTCTTGGAAAGCGAGGCTTGCGCTCAGTGGGTAGCCTGCTGCTCTTCACCAACCTCCGCTTTTCGCGCTTCTTGGCTTTGGCGGCGTCCGTTGCCCTCTGTTTCCTGTGACGCTCCCGCCTGCGTCTCCTGTCCCCTTCTGTCAATGGACGCTTGCACTTTTTGCCGGGGCCATCCGAGCTTGGCGTCGACTGTCCAACCCCGCTGTCGAGTGCCCTGGGGTCCGAGAAATCTGATAGGTCAGATAGGTCAGATAGGTCAGATAGGTCGGACAGGGGCTCGATTGAGACAGCCCTGCAAGGGAACGGCGGCGGCGAAGCTGGGGTCTGACGGGGTTTAGAGCAGTGCGAGGACGAAGAGAGCGTGTAGGCACCCCCTTTAGGCAGGAACCCCGGCGCCCGTTTCGAAGGGGTGCCGGTTGGACTCCGAACGGGGGAGGCGGGCGAGCCTGCCATCTCAGAATGCCAAAGCGCATCCTCTGTCGCGATCGCGTCGTTGAGAGCAGCAGCAATGGAAGCGTTGGTGGCCAGAGTCTCCAAGGGTGCAAACTCATAGAACGAGCGTCCTGACCGCGTCTTCGGGGCGTAGCGTCGTTAAAGGGACACCCTATAGAAAAAATGGGCTGCGTACCTTCCGGACCAACTCGGAGATAATTTTTGGGACCTGTCCAAGGGGCCGCGCAAAGGCATTGCAAGTCAGCACATTGGCACCAACGAAATATTGGAAGGAAGAAAAAGCCATTCCCAGCGAACCAATGCTAAACAGGCGTTCAAACCTCCAGCTCGCCAACAAGAGCCGGGTGTGGCCCTTTGCTAGCTCACCCGGTAAGGTCGACGCGTCCGCTCCAGCGTGCAGCGCATTGGCCACTGTGGGGACCATATCCACTGGGTAACTCAGAGGGCAAACTCACCGGTTGAGGAGTGGCAGACGGTCGAGCGCGCGAACATTGCGGATCCATTGCTCAGGACGAGTTGGCTGGGACGCAAGGGGGTGGGTTGGTAAAAGCTTGAAGTACTGGGTCGCGTTTTTAAGCCTCTGCTGAGTTTGAACTGCGATACGATCACGTGTTCCGAAAGTTTCAAAAGTTCCGCAAGTTATGCTATTAGTACACACGGCGCGTTCGTTTCAACTTGCGAACCCAGCCGCGAGATAATTTAAAGGGGCCCGTGAGGGTGGATTGCTGATGTCTTTGGTTGCAAACGTTGACTCGAAGGTGTTACAACGGTAGCAATAGAAACATTGTTCGCACATTCACATTGCGGCGTGACCGTTAAATCGAGTCGAGGTTGAAGGTGAGAGGCTACAACTTGAAAATACCAGCCCTGGCTGGCAGTAGGCTCGCGTAGAAAATGCAATACGGTAAACTCATAAAAATTGATAAAAGTAGAGTCTGAACTTTTGAAGACACCAACCAGCCAAGGTACTAAGTATTTCTGTAAGCTCCCTCGAGTCTTTGCCGATAATCTAAACTGCCACGTCACGTCATTCCGAGTCCGTGCCTGCCTTTCCGCTCTCTTCGGGCAAGTGCACTTTGTTTAGTCACTGCACGTTCACGCGTCACGAAGCTAGGAAATACTTGGCTGCTTGTGAATTGTCGGAGGGCAGAAGGTGAGATAAGACGGTTTCCACGCGGCTGTACTCGACCACATGCTGTGAGTGATTGATCCAGGAAGAGATGCGTAGTCCGAGAAGTAGGGATTGATATGAGGAGGATTGAAGTTATTGGAGATTTTGGAGTAAGGTTTATTGGTAAGGGGGGAGCTGAAGCCAGTAGAACCCTCGGTCGTGGTGAGTGCGTAACTGTCGTTGGCGAGAGGGGTGAGGCGCCCTTGAGGAGTACCGTAACATTGGACGTACGCTACGACAGAATTGCTTTGGCAACCATCTTGCTGAAAGTCCACTGATCCGACCTTGACAAAACGCTTGAACTAATCACGGGCAAATATGTCGCCCGATACGGACACATCTCGGTAAGAGGTCTTGTCTTTGAAGGTGACCTCGGAAAATGAGTGCGGTTCTGGCATTGAGCGGCACGGATTCATCGTCCCACTCAAACCACCCCTTCGACTACAAGACACCAACGGTCGTATCACCAGGAAGGTCAACGAGATAGCCGGGCTCCTCGGTAGTTTCAAAGGTATTCTCGTAATTGGCGAAACGGTCTCGATAAAGGAAAGCTGAGACGACCTCGATGACTGGTTGACCCGCGCGATAGATGTGACCTTTGGCTTTGGCAACCTTGCCAGCATCAGTGTTAGTGGCAGAAGCTATGCACGCCTCCGCATTACAGACATCGCCAATTTGCAAAGGCTTGGCACCGTCAAGCATGCAGAAACCATTGGAGAAATGCACGAGCTTGGGGAGACCACCGTCAATAGAGATTGGGAAGATGGGCTTCATAATTGCCTGTAACGATGTCGTTATTATACAATATTCCGGAATGTTGGGGTAATAACATTTACCTGCCAGCCTGTAACGGTAGCGAAGTCCATGGGGGCCTTGGCATCCGAGTTCCGCACGGTCTTGAAACCCTCACCCTGGTTCCCGATGATGGCGCAGAACGCCTCCACAGCGCCCGCCTCGACAGTAGCCCCTGGGCCCGTAAACTTATCCCTGATGTCAATATTTGGCAACACCTCGTTATCTCCGTACCGCAGTTTCCAGCAAAATTGTTTGATGCGCTCATTGCGACCCTCTGCGGTCCCACGGATGGGCATCGAGCCCATTGACAGCTTGTATTCGAAGTGGAGTGAAAGCGGCACAGAAACATTAAGACGTTCCTCGAATATGGTGGTGTCGATGAGATGAGAAGACGGTGTGTACAAAAATTCCACAGCCTTGAAGCCGTCTGTATGATGACCGTAAGAGCGAGCGGCGCCATAAACGTTGATAGACGTGGGCGTGACAACGACCTTCTGACCACACTGGGGAGCGAGGAGACGGTGAATAGGATTGTCGGTGTAGGAAGTACCTTGCACGATAGTGACGGAGGTCAACAGCGCCCTCAGCCAGCTCAGCTAGGGTTTGCAGCTGAGCGATCGGGAAGGCTGTCGCCTAGGGTATATGTGATCTCGTTCACGGAGTTTGAGAGATGTCCGCGATGTCGTTTTCCATGTATGTTGCGACGTGGAACTGTATGATGAATATATGAGAGCTGCTTTATGAAAGCACAAGCAATCAATCTCACCTACGAAAGTTGCTCAAATATTCCGTGATGACATGCACTGGTGTGCGCTTCGTCTCACATGCGTCCTCATAGCCACGGACTTTGTGACCTATTTTGTGGATTGATAGAGTCATGCTACACAAGAAAACGATCACAGCCAACTCCATGACGTCCATCACGCAGCCACCCTTAATACATCCAAGCTGCTTACTTCCCAACTTACCACTTGTGCTTACACCATGGTTGATACTTCCAATAGCTCCAGCACTGCTCAACCTGGTTATAACAGGAGGGCAAAGATGGCGTGCAATAGTTGTCGGCAGTCCAAAGTTAAAGTGAGGATTTTGATATATCAATCTCCCGTCGACGGGACGTTTCCGAATACGGGTGAGTTATCTGAGTCGGCAATTCCTATCCTGAGGCACGAAGGTTGAAAGGGTGATATCGCGCTCTGCCTTTGGGAGACTAGCAATTCCCCTTTGTATAACGCATGACATTGCACATCAGTGGAATGCCACAAGCCTCCCATAAGGCTATCTAAGTTCGACGATTGCTAAATCATTGAGGATTCAGGTGGTTCTGGTACATATTATGAAGTTGTTTCCCCAAATGCAAACACGAACGTGAGGCTAATCATATATTTATATTAACTATTATAGATATACCCGTCCAGCATACGTTTATGGACGGCCATCCACAATCAGTATAACGGATACGGTCATATCGCCGCCCAACTGCGACCGGTACGGTGACGGGACCCGTCATATGGGTGACGGTGGCCAGCCCTATCCCAGACGCTCGATGATCGATCCGCTGCAGCGTTGAAATTTCAAGTCAATCGGATACCATTCTATATGTCAAATATAACTCGTAAACAGTCCTATATTGTGAATTCCCGCTGTGCAATTGCTTGAGTGTGGACTTGGTGTGGGCAGGGTATCATTTGGTAGTGGTGGGTGGCTGTGCCCATTCTAAACGGCCCTATCGTCAACTTTAGCACCCCTAATGGATCTTGCAAAGTTCGTAAATTTTGGCACCTGCCACGTCCATCCATCTCCTACCACCATTCCCTTCATCCCAGCCCGCCCTCCCTCCAACTCTTCATGACCCGGACTAAAGGTAAAGACAGCAACAAGGTAGCTGCAAAATCAGCCCACAAAGCACCCACTAAAGTACCATCGAAAGTGCCAGCGAGCGTTAAGGCTGTAACCAAGGCAAAAAAAGTTGCCCCAAAGCCTGGGACAGCTACTGTGAAGAAGGGTGGGGGGACTGCAAAGGCAAATAAGGTGCCTGTCAGGCGCCAGACACGCTTGCAAACGAAGAATGGTAACATTGGCATGAATGACCCCGACTCTGAGGCTGAGGGTACTGGTAAGGTTGTTGCACCAGCTGATGGTGATGATGATATGGACGACGAGGGCGAGAACCATACCCCATCACCCAAGCCGAAGAGAAAGAAAGATTCCCCACCTGGTCAAAACAAGTTGGCATCAAATGCGTCAGACGGTGACAAGGAGAACAACAACTTACCGAAAACAGCTGCAAGGGTATACGGCCGCCCCAAACCTCCCGTCAGCCCTGTGACCTCCGAGCAGAATGCGCCTCGAAAATCAAGATCCCCTGTACCCCTCGGTGCAATGGCTAACTCCCGTGAAGCCTTCCTGGAACGTCAGGTTACTGAGTTGAAAAGTAAGTTGGGTGAAAGCTTTATAAAGCGGAGTGCTTACCACATAACAAATAGATGAGGTCAAGAAGTTGCGGAAAGGTGGAAAAGCCGATGGGGGCAAAACAATTCCGAAGCCGAAGGGTACCGTTGGAAGTAAAGGGTACCAGCTGCAGGTCGAGATGAAGCTGGTAAACGATAAAGAACTTTACAAGAGTATATTGGTAAGCGGCTGTTCGTGTAAGAAGATGGATGCTCACCTTTTCCACAGCAAACTGTTCGTGACACAGCAGTCGAAGCTAGGGTTGATTTTACAACTCCATACAATAAGCAGTCGCTGCGGCGACTGGGAAAGCTGTTCGCTGCCGTGAGTTTGAAGACTTTGAGATGAAACATGTTTTGACGCACTCATTAGGCCGCTGAACGTCAACCATATCTGGGCAAGTTTCATGCCGACTGGGCGACTGGCGAAATTGTTCGGCAATTCATCAATGGTCGTCGTAAATACGTAGCACGCAAAGGGAGAGCAGCGGGCGAGCCCATGGATGTCGATAAACCCCGTAAGAAGTCAAAAAAAAAGAATGCTTTGACGAGATTTCTGCCAGACGAAGTTCACGACGACATTGATATGGACATCGATGATGCGGGAGGTGGAGACGGCATGATGTTCGAAGATTTCTGGCACGGTGCTGTTCCTGCTAGTGAGTTTGACCAAGATGGGGATGTTGAGGACATGATCGAGGAGATGGAGAAGGCGGCAGTGGAAGAAGATCTTGAAGAAGATTCCGAGTCAGACAGCTCGGGTTCAGAGGTGTCTGACACCGATTGATACGGGTGAAGTCATGGTGACGTTCTGGTAGATCTTGTTTAGCTCATCATCTGCCTTGATTCGCACTTTCCACAGACTTTTCCTTTATCCCTATGTTAACGTTGACTCAAACCTCCTCAAGTACACTGAAGCATTGGGCCTTTCATAGTTTCCTTCCATTACTGCGGCCACCGTGATCGAGTTCTGCATCCAGCGCTAGTCAACACTTGTTTATATTTCTTTCTACTATCCCATCCTACATGTGATTTCACTCTCGAGTCTAGTCTTTACTCAATGCGTACCGCTGTGGTCGCCTCTGTTGCAATGGTTGACTTCCTGCCTCGTTATCCATCGCGACTTGTGTTTCAAATGGGCTTTGAGGGTTTGCGACGGCAAGTGTTTTTATCAGGACCGAAGACCCAACGCGACGTGAAATTGATTTAATTGGACGGAATTGAAACCAATTACGTAATAGAGGGACCCTATATCTGCCACGTAAGAAACAGACATTATATACGAGGTACGAGTATTGAAGTCTATCTAGGAGACTAGACAGCTGATCAACAAGCGCCTAGTAGTAACAATGTAAAACCTCCCACGTCCTGAAAGGCCAGGTTTTAGTAGTTTCTGCTGCGCACTGCGTTCAAGAGTCAAGTTACTTCAACAGAAACGGGCACCTCCAGCATCTGTGAGAGCAACCGCCTCTTCTATTGTAGCTTCAAGTTGATCTGACTGCTACTGCCCTAGCAAATCCACTCACAAGAGCAAGGCCAACCGGCTGAACGAGCTTGAATGCACAGCAACAGACAAGCTTCTCCAGCCATCCAAAGGCACAGATGGTGAGTTCAAGTCCATAGTGGCACCATACCTTGATCCATAGTTAAGATTTCACTCTAACTATATGGCAAAAAATGCTTGCAGCACTTAATATCTTTTTTTTTGACACGTGTCAGTCACAGTAGGGGCGCGTGATAAAGTTCGCAAGGGTGGTCAATGGTGTAACGCAGGTATGGACGAAGACTCTAAAGCCACTGTTTTGTTAGGCTCCGGCGATGATATGACATCCGTATTGGCTGGCAAAATGTCGTGCAGATGAACTAATCGCTCTCCAGCCCCCAAAATTGACTCACGTGACTTTATGGCCGTGCCACCCTAGCGAGTATTCCTAGGGGAGACAGAAAACCCACCTCTCCAGAGCGGGAAATGGTTGAATCATGGAGAATTTATATGCCTGGTGGTCGTTCGAAAAATTTGGGTTTGAAGGAGGACTTACTTGGTTGCCGCTTACTACCAACCTCAAATTCGTGCGCCAACGTTAATCCTCCGAACCTCAAGGTTAGCTTCGCATTTTTAGTACTGCTATCACATCAAATCTCTTACGCGTGAATTATAGTACAAATTATGTTGAATCGAGGTAGGTGGCGAGTCGACTATATTCGAGTTTCAAGGCACTAAGTTACTGGAAGGCGCCACAACCGTCGACGCCCGTCATTCCGACTTTAATCATGCCTCTGGCGATCACTGGCAGTCCATTGTTGACCGTGGGGTGGACAATACGGTTGTCGTGAACGGGAACGGGAACGTTACCGTTTTCGTTGGGAACGCCGTCTCAAGAACGTCGTCTCAAGAACGTCGTCGGGAATCCGTCGAGAGAACGCCGTCTGGAGGACGTCGTCGAGAACCCGCCGAGAGAACGCCGTCTGGAGGACGTCGTCGAGAACCCGTCGAGAGAACGCCGTCTGGAGGACGTCGTCGAGAACCCGTCGAGAGAACGCCGTCTGGAGAACGTCGTCGAGTACGCTACCGAGAGGGTGTCGCTGAGAACGTTGAGGTGATAGTCTGTGCCGCTATCTTCATCTCTTGCACGGTCGTCGCTCTCCAAGCCGTTCTTAGGTAAATTCCAATCCTACGGTTTGACCTATTTCTTTAATACTCATTAATTTTTAGGTTGTATATTTGAAAAAAAGTTGCCTTCATCTTCAATGTAGATACAGGATCGGGTAGAGTAATTATATATCTAGTAGAGAGTGGTCCGCCGCAGCGATAAAACCAACGGCAGCGAGACCTTTGTCCCTCCGTGAGGTCGTCATAGCATCGCTATCCGCACCGGAACACTCTTTGAGATCGTGAAATACAATGTTAAGGTAGGTCTGCTGCCCTTCGTTCTATTCTGCATATCTTAAGTTTCATTTTGGTGTAGGGTCAGCAATATGTTTGCGCCGGCGGGCTCATAGGACTTCAAACCACGACGAACGTACTCAATTAGATCCAGAAGATCGACAATGCCAAGGTATGCTAACATGCTCTCATCACATTGCTATTTAATGACTCGTACTGATTGACCGAGACATCCATCATTGAAAAGGTCAAAGAAATATTAGGTAACATCATGGCTGAATATTTCGACCGCACCAAGGCCCAACGGAAGTCTGAAGGATACATTAAGCTTGAACGGGGTTTCACGAGCATACCCTTTCCATTCACAATACCTTTGGGCAGGTGTTTTACCCTTCCGTGCATGTAAAGTCACGTTTCTTTTCTTTCCCGAGTCAACGCTAAATTTTATCGGCAGACCTGTCCCAAAAGACCAATGCCGCACAACTCAAACCCGATATGCTCATTGATAAATATATTCCCAACTTGGTGGCCAAGCCATTCCAGGGAATACGTCTGTGGTCAGATGTCATCACTTGGAGCAACACTGGATGGCTTTTAGGATCTTAGGACGCACTACTTTACAACATAACCTAGCCTCAATAGTATGCTCTACAGGTGCTAATAACCTAACAGACTAATTATATACAAGTTTTGTGAAGAGAGCTCGAGTATTGCGCGAGAAACAAGTGAAACGCGAGCTCGCCACGTCTTGATGACTGTGGCACATGGCATCGCCCGTTGCGGTAGGCCACCAGCTCAGCAGTTGGTGCCAAGTCCTTGTACCTAGCTATCGAAGAGATATTGGAAGAGGCTAAGAAAAGCCAAAAAACCTCCTAATTAGTGGCCGCAATAGAGTCACGCACTTAAAGAGAGTCGGAAGTGGCTGTGCAATTGCCTGCAGTGTGACATGTGTGGACCGGATTTGGGATTGTGGTGGGTGGCTGTGTCCATTCTAACTAACCTATTGAACGCCCCTATTATGATTGTTACTCTGGCTGCTTTGTCTTTCTGCTCAATAACATATATTCCTCTTTACTACTCGCAAGTGTATATGAAAGCTCTGCGTTTCTATATTTTCAAAGTGTGTCATATTGTGCTGCCTCAACCATTCGGTATTGACAAGTCATCACAGAATGCCATGGTGTGCTCATTGCCGACGGAATGTCTGTGCCGCAACGGAGAACCTCCATAGGAAACATGCCAAACGTCCACGGCTTGTTGCTGCTGCCGTACAAGCTTTCAGATTATCAAAAAAGTTGTCGAAACGTAAAATGGAGAATGCTCCATCGCCGCACGCAGAGCCTCCAGCTCCCACCTTCGATATTGAAACGGAAGACTACTTCGAGCACGATGAAATGGTTGACGATGGTGCACCAGCTACAGACACGGAACCTCATCCTGGTCTGCAGAACACGCAGGTAGCAATTTGGCCAAACGGAGTACGACCGTATCGAGCTTATGTTGAAGATGCAGATAGTGATGACGAAGACGGAAACATCAGTGATGGTGGAGATGGTGGCGAGGGGTTCAATGGCGAAGATGGAGAAGACACTGTTGATGTCACCAGTTATGCAGAGGGACTTTCTGCCTGGGATCAGTTGGGTGTTGAGTTCGAGCGAGAGGCTGCTGCTAGTGGTGAGTATCACACAACCTATCCATTTGATTAAAGCTCACCTTTCAATAGAGCAGCATTTAAGTGACTCTGACATGGCTCTTTTACGAGCCTTCGCACTCAAAGTCGAGTCTCATATGACTGATCAAACATTCGCCAAGCTCCCCCAAGCTTTCCCCAATGATTCAGTACCCACAATCGATGCTACAAAATCACGGGTGCAGTTTCTGTCGGGAGTCAAGCCGGTGCGATACCATTGCTGCGTCAATTCGTGCTGTTGTTTCGTCGGTCCACACGAAGACCGCGTTCAATGCCCATACTGTGGTGAATCTCGTTATCAGCCAGGCTCGACTGACAAACCAAGAAAAACGTTCGCCTATATTCCTCTTATCCCGCGCCTAATTGGCATGTGCTCGAACGCCGTGGAAATGAAGGCGATGCGCTACCGTGCTTATGAGCACAAGCACACCCCGGGTAAAACCACTGATGTGTTTGATGGGAACCACTACTGCAGCCTTCTTGGGCGAAAAGTTGAAATCGATGGCCAGACTGCTTCGCACACATATTTCTCAGACTCGCGAGACATTGCATTTGGCCTCGCAACTGACGGATTCGGTCCCTTCAAACACCGAAAGAGCACTGCCTGGCCACTCATACTCTTCAACTACAATCTCGGGCCGGAAGTGCGATGTCACATCGAGAAGGCACTTCCATTGGGAGTCATCCCAGGCCCAAAAAAACCCATCGATGTCGATTCATTCCAATGGCCAGCCATATCCGAACTCAATCAGCTGCAACTCGGTGTTAGAGCCTACGATGGCCTCTCACGGGAGCTGTTTTTACTTCGCGCCTACCTCATTCTCGTATTCGGAGACATACCAGCCGTCTCCATGCTGATGAACATGAAGGGTCATAACGGGCTCTCGCCATGTCGAATGTGCAAGATAATTGGCGTGAATACCCCTGGCTCACGCGCAACAACCCTCTATGTTCCATTAGATCGATCTCGACATCCTTTGGTCCGGAAGACGACAGGCATGGTCGACAACTACAACCCATCTTCGCTGCCACTGAGGTCTACAGAAGAGATGCTCTGCCAGGGCGAAGAAGTTCAATCGGCTCCGAATAAAACAAAGTCCTACCAGCTCTCACGGAAATATGGCATCAAGGGAGTCCCTATTTTGGCGTCTCTCAAATCATTATCATTCCCTCTGTCGTTTCCATATGACTTCATGCATTTGGTATGGGAAAACCTCGTCGACAATCTCATCATGCTGTGGACTGGGAAATTTAAAGGCTTGGATGAGGGGAAAGAACAATATGAAATCGAGGCAAGTGTTTGGGATGCTATTGGCACGGCAACAGCACAATCGGGATCAACGATACCATCAGCGTTTGGCGCACGTCCCCCAAATTTCACTAATCAGAAGTCTGCTTGCTCTGCCGAGACGTGGTCGTTCTGGACTCAATTCCTCGGACCGGTTCTCTTGCGGAGGAAATTTCGCAAGCAAAAATATTACAACCATTTCGTCGATCTTGTCAAGTTAATCACTATTTGTCTTCAGTTCGAGTTGTCTGATGACGACATTCAAACCCTTGAGGATGGCTTCATCCAATGGGTGAATGACTACGAAGAGTAAGCTTTACTTGCTTCTATCATCCTTATTCTGATTTTTTGGACAGTATCTACTATCAACACAACCCGCAACGTGTTTCAACCTGCCCCGTCACCATTCACGCACTATTGCACATTGCCCCGAGCATTAGAGCAACCGGACCAGTATGGACATCATGGGCGTTCCCCATCGAACGATTCTGTGGTTCATTGCTGCCTGGCGTGAAAAGCAGACGCTTTCCATACGTCAGCTTAGATCGCCACGTCACAGAAGCTGCCCAGCTTCTGCAAATCAAACTTACGAGGAATCTAAGCGAGGTACTGCAGCTTCAGCCTGCACGACGTCCCGTTCGGGGTCAGTTCTTGGATGCATCATGTATGTCGAAATCTTTGTTATTCTCACTACAGCTATTTACTAATACACGTATACTTCACAGACCCCACTATTGTGCTACTCCCTCCACATTCTATGGCTCCACTCCCTTCGCCACTTTTCAAGAGTGTCAGTGCGGCTTTGGGAACAAGATACGATGTAGCCGTATCGTCCATACGCCCTCGCTTACGAAATGCGAAAATCAGCACATATGCGAAGGTCCGCCGAGTTGATGGAGGCGATACGATGCATGCATCTTCAGCTGTGCATGGTGGAGAGGGCAGCCGTGACGCTACGTACGTTCGGGTAAGTTCATCAAAAATTGGTCCAATCAGCAGTACGTGACTCACCTTGAACCCGGTTCTCAGTATGAAGCCCTTGTTGATAAGAACGAACGCTTTCGCAACCTTCCCATTGATCTCGAGCCTCGGACATTCTTTGGTCAGTTGCAGCACATTATTGTGGTTGAACTTGGTGTATCACGTCGTCTCTCGATCTCGGAACCCGAAACGGTTATCTTGGCGGCCATCCGACAGTGCAAAGACCCAACCCCTTCACCAAACGGCCTTGATATGCATCACTATGTCTCCGAAGGTTGCATGGAGGTTGTTGATATGGAATGTGTTCAGTGTGTTGTTGCACGTATGAAAGATCCTGATGTGAGAAATGGTTGGGTGATTTTTGATCGGAGCGGTAATCAGGCTCGAGCTGTTTTTGCAGAATCATAGTTGGAGAGTGAGTTGCTGTAAAGCTATGCATCGGACTCGAGCATTATTTCACTACCATACTCCTGTACAGAGTTATCTTAAACATCTCTTACATGGACATCACACCAGAGTACTCTTATATGCAGTAGTTGAAATTCTAAAGAATTCATCCAAGTTCAGCACAGAAAACAAGTTTTCTATGGTCCCTGTAGATGTTTACAAGTTGTTAAATTATGCTGACAAAAATCCACAGTGCCCAAGGTGAAAATACAAGGTGAAATTCAGCCACTGAGGCTTGGCAATTTTTGTTTCACCGCCAATTCACCCTGATTCTAGGTGAAAGTGGAATTTCACCCAGAGTCCAAGTGAAAATCACCCTGTATCAGCTCCACAGTGGTA
>Ga0193731_1000124_pt1 | contig 26198 bp, 23 predicted proteins | sample U1a2metaG_FD_144920 | JGI IMG/M metagenome (GOLD analysis project Ga0193731, IMG submission 144920) | Soil microbial communities from a riparian zone of the East river system, Colorado, United States - U1a2 | ecosystem: Environmental > Terrestrial > Soil > Riparian zone | place: USA: East River...
AGCCCCTCATTCAAACCATTGTCGATGAGCTCATGGGGAATGGTCAATGTCCCAGTACAGGAGTCTCTGGCGCAAGGACGAATAAAGTGATGGAGCTTATTAGCAGGGGGTAGTGTTGAAGTGTTGATGTGCGGATGTGTTGATGTTGGGGGGTACCGAAGGGTCGGTATAGGCCTACTTCAACACTTCAGCACAGGAGGTGTGTTGATGTGCGGAAGTGTTGATGTTGGTGGGTACCGCATGGTAAGGTGTAGCACCCTTCAACACTTTAACCCTTCAACACTTCAGCACAGGAGGTGTGGTGTAGGCCTACTTCAACACATTACACTTCAACACTTCAACACAAAATCCCCCTCACGTTTTCGAATGCCAATGCTGATTCCAAATATCTTTGTATAGTTCCGGATGCCTTTTGAATTGGGCTGACACATAGGGACAAAGTGCAATTACTTTCAACTGATGTTCGCGGGCATAGGCCACCATCGTCGAAAGCAATTTGGTAGCTACGCCCTGACCTTTTAATTTATCGGACACTTCTGTATGGTAGACTGTCAAATTGTTGTCTTCAATGCTGATCACCATTTCCGCCAGACGTTCACCCTCCTGATCGATAAAGAATGAACCCTTGCCGTCGGAGTCGAGCTTTACTGTAATGTCATTCATGGTTGATGCTTTAAGGAAACTGAACCTGGAACTATTGAAACAGGGAAAGCTGTTCGAAGGACTCCGGACTCCTTCGGAGAAAAGGGGGGATTCCTTCATATGATGCCATCCGCTTTCCGTGGGGGGCCGGGCTATTTCTGATATGATATAGCGGTGTTTCTTTGTAGCGTGGCGCAATAATAATCTGGGTGAGGCCCGCAATCGGTGTGAATAATTGTTTGACGAGTTTTGGAGAATTGTTGTTTTGCGACAGGTGCGATAAAAATAAATGAGTCATGAAGGGAGGCTTGTGATCCAGGAACAATTGCAAGGCCTGCTTATTCGATAGATGTCCGTGGCCATCGCGGATGCGGTTCTTCAGGTGGAGGGGATATTTACCCGTGTCCAGCATCTGCTCATCATAGTTGGCCTCCAAAAAAGCCGCATGACATTGTTCAAAATGGCGGATCACATGCTCGCAGGGTAAACCAATATCGGTGAAAATGCCCACCTTGACCGTTGGGCTGGCCACAATAAAACTGTGCGGATCGCTGGCGTCGTGAAATTTTGGAAAACCGGTGATGGTCAGATTGCCGATGGTAACCGGTTCGTAAGCCCGGAAAGGCTGAATTAAATTTTCTTTGAGCTTTACTCTTCCATCGCGAAGCGTGCCGGCGGTAATATAAACGGGAAGTTGATACTTTTTTGAAAGTTGAGAGACGCCATAAACATGGTCGGAATGCTCATGGGTTACAAAAATGGCCTTTATTTTTTTGATGGATAATTCAAGTCGCTTCAGCCGCCGTTCGGTTTCGCGGCACGAGATGCCGCCGTCAATCAATACCGCTTCCTCCTGGGTACCGACGTAGTAACAGTTCCCGTTACTGCCTGAATTGAGAGAGGAGATGAAAAGAGACATAGGACTGACGAAGGTAAAAAAATTAGGCCCCCGGAACAATTGCCACAGACCCTACGCCCCCCTCTCCGCCTCGGAGAGGGGCCGGGGGTGAGGTTAATACTCCATAATTTCAATCTTCCTGAAATCAACCGGAGCGCTGTTGGACTGCAGGGAAATAAATCCTCCTTTAACTATATCGTTACCCCCGATGATCAGGTCTTTCGCCACTTCATGTTTGGGATCATACCTTGGATTTTCAAATCGAAGGATCTCTTCGCCGTTGACAAAGTGGATGATTTTCCCATTCTGAACATCGATCTCCATCGTGACCCACTGGTCGCCGTGGAACGTTTTCTTTACAGTCGGAAGCGTACAGTAGGATTCATTCCTCTTGCCATTAATCTGAACATACATTCCATTGGCACAGATCTCACCTACCGGTCTTTCCTCTTTGCCATTTCCCCCATGGAGATTGTATTCCAGACACACGGGAAAGGATTGTTTTAGCGCGATTGATTTAGGGTCCTGACCGTGGTATTGTATTCCGCTGTCGCGGAATCCCCAGGAGGGAGCACCGGGAGCCGTTTCGCCAACGAAACGGTATTCTACTCTTAGCCGGTAATTGGAAAGCTTTTTGTCGTAATACAATGCCCCAAACCTATTGTTGAAGCTGCCGTACTGGTCATACCGAACGCTTAGTATTCCGTTTTCAACACGAAACGTATTGCCATAATTTTCACCTAGTTTGCATCCTGCAATTTTTGGCTGCCAATGGTCCAGGTTCTTGCCATTAAACAAACTGACCCATTTCTTTTCTACCCTTTTTTGGGAACCAAGGGAGAATACGAAAAATGGTAAAAGCAGAAGGAGTAAACGCTTGCGCAACATAAGCCATGGAAACTTTTGTACTGCGGCAAGTTAATTAAAATCAGAAAGAAGAAGCCACAGATTCACTGAATTTTAATCTATGAATCCGACTACGCCAAGCCTTCGTCGGACCACCGATGCATCGGGACAGGCAGGTCTATGGCTCCTTCATTCTGATTAATTATAATTGGAATTCACAAATTGATTTTCCAGCAGATTTTTCAGGTTAGCGAGAACTTTTTTCCAATTTCCTTCAGCATGCTCTTTCATTTTTTTGTTGGGGATATTCTCCTGGGTCACGGTAAGCGTGGTTTTTCCGTCTTTATCCAATAACTCATACGTAACCGTGACATAATTTTCAGGCTTGTCATCAATACCCGACATCGAACTCCAATACGAATACCGGAGAAGTTTATTGGTCTTGTTAGCGAGGATCGTCCCCTTATCCTGATACAATTTTCCCTCCCACTCTCCTTCAAAAGTAAGGGGACTCCCCACACTCCAGTCAGAATGGGCATCGGTTTCAAAAAAGTACTGCTTAATTATTTTTGGATTGGTCAAGGCTTCCCATACCGCGGAAGCAGGAGCATCAATGGTGATGCTTACCTGACCCATGATGTTGTGTTTCATATTTTATTGTTTTTGGTTTTGCTATTCAAACAGAAAAACCATACCACGTAATACTAAAATGGTCCTCCCTCCGGGTAACTCCCTGGCTGATTGAATATTCCTCCTTGCCCACCTTCGACCAATGGCCATATCCTGCGACGGGAGGACGATTTCGTTTTGGACAGGAATTCTGATGGTGAGGTTGGTTTTCTACGATGTGAGAATTTATCTTCGCTGACTTTAGTCCTTACTAAAGACCAGAACCCATGCGCATTATGCTCAATAGAAAAATCGAATACCTTCCGCTTCTGCTGGCATTGTCCTTATTTACCAGTTGCCGGCAGGATCGAAATGAACACAGGACCTGGGGTGTCTATAAAGCTGACGCAGAAAGCAGCAGTTACTCCGCGCTGAAACAAATCGATACAGAAAATGTTCATCAGCTGCAGGTGGCCTGGACATTCACACCGAAGGACGAACGGAAGGATGCACGATCCGGAAGCAGTGAATGCAACCCGATTATTATTGATGGCGTGATGTATGCCACGTCTGCCCGGCATAGGGTATATGCCATCCATGCCAATAGCGGAAAACTGATCTGGTCGTACGATCCCTTTAACGGCGGTGAAGGAGGAGGGGTATGCAGGGGGGTTACCTATTGGGAGGATGGAAACGATAAAAGGATTTTCTATACGGCGGGGGACCATTTGTTTGCACACGATGCGCAGACCGGTAAGCTGATCGCCGGATTTGGCCCGGACGGCAAAGTGAGCATGAATATAGGAATGCGGGGTGACCCCAATACCCTATCGGTCATACCCACCTCGCCGGGAATTGTTTATCAGGATTTGTTGATCATGGGAACCGAAGTATCGGAATTGTATGGTGCCCAGCCCGGTTATATACGGGCTTACAACGTTCGATCCGGCAAGCTGGAATGGACCTTCCACACCATTCCTCTTCCGGGGGAACCAGGATATGAAACCTGGCCTAAAGATGCCTGGAAATATGCAGGAGGGGTCAATGATTGGGCAGGCATGAGCCTGGATAAAAAAAGAGGTATGGTGTTTTTAGCACTTGGATCTCCTTCCTATGATTTTTATGGAGGGGACAGAAAAGGGAAAAATTTGTATGGCAATTCTGTCGTTGCGCTGAATGCAAAAACAGGTAAGTACGTATGGCATTTTCAAACGATTCATCATGACTTGTGGGATTATGATTTGCCGGCGCCGCCCAATTTGGTTACGGTAGAGCGGAACGGGCATCGAATTGATGCCGTCGCACAAACGACAAAGACCGGGTTTCTTTTTTTGTTGAATCGTGAAACGGGAGAATCATTATTTCCCATAGAAGAACGCAAGGTACCCGGCTCAATGGTGCCCGGCGAGGAAGCGTGGCCTACCCAACCTTTTCCTTTACAACCCCGGGCCTATGCGCGACAATTCATGACGAAAGACGATCTGACCCGTTATTCTCCCGCGGCGCATGATTCGCTCCTTAAGAAATTTAATGGTTTGCGATATGAAGGACTGTTTACTCCCCCGGACCTGAGAGGCACACTGATGATTCCCGGAACCAGAGGGGGGTCGAATTGGGGAGGCGCAGCGGTGGATCCTGCTACCGGGGTGCTTTATGTACGATCAACTGACTCGCCCGAGATTGACCTCCTTCAAAAAGTGGAAAACAAAAAGGCATCTTCCGATCAGTCGGCCTATAGTCAGGGAAAGGCCCTTTATGCGAAATACTGTTCCAGTTGCCATGGCAGGGATAGGAAAGGAGATGAACCCATTTACCCATCCCTGACGGGTCTTCAAAACAAAATCACCAAAGAAGCAGCCTTAAAGAAAATAAAAGAAGGAGCGGGGCGGATGCCTGCATTTTCAAGCATGTTAAAAGGAGGGGAGGACGCGATCATCGCTTATCTATATGAGATAACGACCAACAAATCGTCCCGCAAAGACGCGGAGTTGCTGGAGATCCGGAATAACAAACTATCGGGAAGTGAATCTGGAAAGGAGATCGGGAAAATGGATACCGCTTCGCTCTATCTGAATTTAATCGCATTTACTCATTTTAATGACCCCGAAGGTCATCCCGCTATCCGGCCGCCGTGGGGAACACTGAATGCAATCAACCTCAATACAGGAGAGTTCGAGTGGCAAATACCACTTGGAAACCATCCGGAACTACAAGAGGCCGGCGCACCTCCAACCGGTTCGGAAGGTTCGGGAGGCCCGATCGTGACGGCCGGAGGACTTGTATTTATAGGAAGCACCAGGGATAAAAAATTGCGGGCCTTCACCAAGGATAAGGGTAAATTGCTATGGGAAACTTCCCTTCCGGGCGTTGCCAACGCTACGCCCTGCACCTACATGAGCGATGGAAAACAATACGTAACGATCTCCGTGGCCGGGGACAAAGAAAATCCGGGTGGATACATCATGGCTTTTGCCTTACCGTAAGCAGGGGACTATACACATAGATTCTGTGTTGATGTGTTAAGGTGTTTAAGTGTTGAAGTAAGGGGTCCTACACCTCGCTTTGGTACCCAACATCAACACTTCCGCACACCAACACATCAACACTACCCTATATTTGTGTTTAATTTCAGGGCCCACTCTATATAATTCTGTAATCTGATTTATTCATACCGCAACGATTTCACCGGGTTAGCGATCGAGGCCTTAATGCTTTCATAACTAACCGTGAGCACCGTGAGCAAAGCAATAATACCAAAGCCAATTAAGCCCGTAAACACGTCCAGCGGAATCCGGTAAATAAAATTCTGCAACAGCTTATCGGAGGTAAAATAGGCGAGCGGCACGGCAACGAGTGTTGCGAAAGACAATAAACGCAGGAAGGTGACGAGCAACAACCACAGTATTTGTCCGTTGCTGGCGCCCATCGCTTTGCGAATGCCGATCTCCTTTGTCCGCTGCTCGGCAACAAAAGAGGCTAAGCCGAACAAGCCGACACAGGTTATAAATATCGCCAGCCCCGAAAAATTCCTCGACATCGAGGCGATCCTCCTTTCGGATTTATACATGCGGTTGAATTCATCATTGACAAACCAGTAATCCAGTCCGATGCCGGGATATACCTGCTTCCACTGCTTTTCAATAAACGCAATCTTCTCCTGGAACTTTCCTTTGGGCAGCTTCACGTACACGATCCGGTCAATGACGTGCGGCGTGGGGTCGATCACCAATGGCTCAAGCACCTGATAGGCCGACTTGTAAGGAAAATCTTTGACCACGCCAATGATCTTGCCGGTGCGCAGCCGGGTATAGTTATAGTCAAAGTAGCCGTTAACGTGGGGTGAGGTCATCACTGTGCCAATAAGTTCCTCCGGGCTTTTGCCCAATGCCTTGGCGGCTGTTTCGTTGAGCAGGATAGAGGTGGAGTCGGCCACGTTCCCGATTTCAAAAAACCGGCCGGCAATGAGTTCCAGAGAAAATGTCTTTGGAAAATCATAATCCACATTAAATGTATTCCATTTAAATTCCTCCTGGTTCAGATCAGGGAATTTATAGGGTGTCTGCAGCGGGCCAAAGTAATCGAGGCGCGGGAGGTGATTGCCGCAGGTAACGAGCTCCAGATCGGGATCCTGCTTCACCAGGTTTTTGAAAGCCGGGTACCGGCTGTAGTCGGCCGTACCGCCATGGCGGATAGAGAGGAGCTGGTCTCCGGTTGCGTTCAACCGTGAATTTTTCATGAGGTCCATTTGCCTGACAAAAACAATAGTAAGGATCAGCAGGAAAATGGCGATCCCGAATTGAAATCCCGTCAGGACCTTCCGGAATAGATTGGACCCGCGGCTGAAGGAGAACTTTCCTTTCAGCACCTCGATGGTATTGAATCCGGAAAGGAACAATGCCGGATACATACCGGATAAAAACGAGACCACCATCAACAGGCCAATGAACGAAAGAATGAGCCATGGATTGAGTAACGTAGTGAAGGGAATATTCCGCTCTGCGATTTGACTAAAGACGGGAAGGGAAAGGACGACCAGAACAATGGCGATCAAAAAACCCGTAGATACCAATACGAACGATTCCAGCATGAACTGCTGAATGAGCTGTTTCCTTTGGCTGCCCAGGGACTTGCGCAAGCCAATCTCTTTGGAGCGTTTGCCGGAGCGGGCGGTGGAAAGATTCATATAGTTGATGCTCGCGACAAGAACGATCATTATCGCGATACCCGCGAAAATATAAATATAGAGCTTGTTCCCCATTCCTTCGTTTGCCCAGGGCACGTCTCTGTCAAAATGGATATCCGGAACGGCCCGAACGAGGGGTTCAACCTTTGTTTCTCCAAGTTGTTCGCGAATCTTTGGATTTGCCTTTAGCACTTCATCGATCAACTTGGTCATGTGCTTTTCAATCTTTGTCTTATTCGTACTTCCATCGGTAAGAATATAGAGGTTGAAAAAACCGTTGAGCATGTCGTCCTCCAGTTGTTCGAATGTCTGGCCAGGAGGCAATTGGAAAAATGGTTTTAGCGAGCGGAACGTGATCAGGTACTTGGGATTAAAATGGGTGTTGTCCGGGTAATCTTTGATTATTCCGCTTACCGTCAGGAGCAGTTCCTGGTTGTTCGTAGCGAAAGGATGTTTGATTATTACCTCCTGGTTCATGGGATCCAGCTCACCAAAGAGTTTCCGGGCGGCAGATTCTGTCAGCACGAGTTTGTTAGGCTCACTCAATGCTTTTTCAGGATTACCTTTGATCATGGGAAAGTACATGGTCTTCTGAATGTCGCCATCCACCCAGGCGATGTCCTCGGTCAGTAAAATCCGGTCTTCATTTCGGGCGCGCAGACTGGCAGGCATGCCATAGGTGCTTGACTTGAAATTATCGAGAACACCCGGCAGCTCATCTTTCAGCCTTTTCCCCCAGCCACCTCCCATACCGGTATTGTACTGAACGTTCCCTTTTGGATCTGTAAATTTGAACCCGAGCCGGTAGGTTTGTTTTCCTTTAGGAAACACATCATCAAATGTCAGTTCACTATGCAGGTACAAAAAGATGAGCATGGCGCTGGCCAATCCAACGGAGAGGCCGACAATATTGATGATGGCATGGGCTTTTTGCTTGCCAAAGGCGCGCAGTGCGATGGTGAAATAATTCTTTAGCATGGGTCGGGGAGTTGGGTTAAGTGAAATAACGGTGGACGAAGGAAAATGATACTGGAAATAGGATATTTGATGGTGTTGATGTCAAGAGTTGGGATAGGATTGTCACCCGAATGGGGGAGGGTTTAGTCCTTCGTCCTCAGTTTTGAGTCCCTGGCCGGAGCGAACCTACCATTAGGGTTTATTCCCTGACTACATAGGACCAGGGACTCAAGACTCCCGACTAGAACTGGAAAAGTGGTATATTGCAGGGCTTTTTTAGTTGAACACCGGCTTTCAGGTGGAATTCAGGGGGGCCGGACATCTGGCCAATCGAATGCGGCCCCTGCGATCAATGAAAAGACAAAAAAAATAGACTTTCCGCTGACGACCGGGCGGAGGGTGTTTGCAAGCGTTGAAATAAAAACCCTATATACCCATGTATTTCGAATCTAGCCCCTACTCCTCGCTGTGGAATAAGTATCGTCCTGTGATTCTGCAGTTGATGATGGCTGCAGGAAATGACCCCCAGCAATATAAATTATCTGCTCACGAATTCAAGGCTGTTGGTCGCCGGGAGAAGGCCTATTCCTTTGTATTGGAAGTCTCCCAGGGAAAAGCCATAAACAATATAAAGGGGTCGACGGTGGCCCGCGACCTGTTGGGAATATTACAACAATCTCAGAAGGGCTCGCAGCTTATGCGCGAGGCAATCTACGAACTGAGTTTGGATAAGCAGTTTGTATTTCATGTGACCCGGAGAGTGGTGGAGGCAGTAACGGAGACGCCGGAATAGTCTGAACTTTGATTCTCCCGATAGCTATCGGGATGATTTATATGATTAGGATGAATTGGCATCTGATCAGGGCATAGGTACCAACTTCAGCATTCTTTCCTTATTCACTATCCTAATTCGCTCAGCTTTTGAACGCCTCCAGGTAGAGGTCCTCTACCTTTTTTCGCGCCCAGGGCGTTTTTCGAAGAAAGGTCAGGCTGGACCTGATACTCGGGTCGATAAGGAAGCAGTTAATGCGAATGCGTTCCCCTAATCCATCCCAACCATAGCGATCGACCAGCAGGATCAGGATCACCTCCAGCGTTTTGCCATGCAAGGGGTTGTTGGGTTGTTGTTCTTTCATTGCCTCTAGGGACTCAATGTCGCTATTTCCCGCTCGTAGTCAAATTGAAGATCTTCCGGCAGCTTTGCCAGGACTGCCGTAATTTTCAACCGTTGTTGCTGGTAAAGATTGAAAAGTACCGTAGCGGGATGAAGAGGGATCGGGGCTTCTTTCATTTTCCTGCAAAAACAGATTCGAAGTTCCAATTCAGTCTGCTTCAGTCCGGAATACTTTATTTGACGGTTGGTGAACCGAAGAATTTTCCTCAGCGTCTTCTTGACGTAGTACGGGTTACCGGGCGGAAGTGCTTTAAACAACTCCCCTAATTCTTCTTTTACAGAATTAATATATCCTTGTTCATCGTGCGATTCAAACAGAAGATAGGCAAGCAGTTCCTTGTTTTCTTTCTTGTGTTTTGCCAGCCGCAGACACATATCCCGTATCGCGGAGGGGTCCCGTGTTTGCAATTCTTTTTTAATCTCAGATAGGGAGGTTGGGCTCATGTCGACGGCCTGTTTTTTTGCCCTCAAGTTACGGAAGCAGTGAACAGGTTGTTTTTTACAGCCAGACTTCTTTTTCCAAGTCAGGGCAAATGGGTAGAATATTCCCCGGTTGAAAAGTTTGAGCCATACCGAAACCATTTAAATACCCTATCCCGAAGGGCATGTGTATTGCAAGATAAAGTTGAGCCACCTAAGCGCTTCCACCTTGAACAAAATCCTTTTAGAGCGAATACTCCTGGTCTTGATTGCAGGCGCCCTGCTGGTAATGGCAGGGAGGAGCGGATACGAGGTCTATGAGCTTTCCATCCAGCGGGCTGCGCTCAAGAAGGACTACAGCGCCCTGAATAACATTACCTATGGCTTACTTTCGGTTAACGCCTGGCGCGACCACCTGGTGAAGGTAGTGACCAAACGAATTGATGATTTTGCCTTTACAGCCGAACAGGAGGCTGCTGTGAAAATTGAAATTTCCCGTGTTCTTCATGCCATTATCAACAAGGCGGACAGTATGCTGGAGATGAAGCAAAAAAGCATTGGCGGAAAGCTCAAGAAATTTGCTGTGAAGTCACTGGTCAATTCGGACAAAATCCATGAGAAGGTGCCTGCCTTTACCGAAACCATTATCGCCGAGCTAAAAAAGCCAAAGAATAAGGAAAAACTAAAGTTTTTGGCCCAAAGCAAGTTAAAGCAATTCGGAGCCATCACCTATGACAGTACACTCGACATGCAGCGCATGGACCTTATTTTGTCGCGGTACAATGCGGCCGACGTGGAAAGCTTTGACCGTGACTGTGAAGTGATGCTCAGCAGCTTACAGGCAAAGTGCTACTTCCATACCTATGTTGTTCTTGGTACCATGATGGTATTCCTGCTCATGTGGTGGCTTTTGAAAACGCAACGAGCATTGCATACTCCTCTTTTTGTTCTCTCTGCAACACTGGCCCTTATCGTGCTGGTGGTCGCCCTCACTTCGCCCATGATAGAAATAGATGCCCGGATCAAAGAAATGACGTTTCTCCTGATGGGGGAAAACATTTCTTTTCATGACCAGGTGATCTTCTATCAAAGTAAAAGCATTGTCGATGTTGTTCGCGTACTGGTAGACACGGGAAAATTTGATTCTGTCCTGGTTGGATTTCTCATCCTCATCTTCAGCATCGTTTTTCCGATCGGAAAATTACTGTCAACCGAGTTTTATCTGTTGGGCAGTGAAAAAGTAAGAAAAAATAAAGTCATACAATTTTTTGCCTTCAAATCGGGAAAATGGAGCATGGCCGACGTAAATGTTGTAGCCATATTCATGGCCTATATTGGATTCAAAGGGATACTCGATAGTCAACTGTCAAGTTTAAACATGAAAACCGAATCCGTCGCCAGCATCTCTACAAATGAAACGTCGCTGCAGCCTGGTTTTATTCTTTTCCTCGCCTTCGTATTATTCGGTCTCATCCTCTCTGTCATATTGCAGAAAATTACCGGCCTGACGCCCCCCGTGCCGGTCGAGAAAAAATTGACGGTCATTAAGCCCTCCCTGGTCACTTCAGCTTAAAGCCAGGTTTTCATTCAAAGGTCCCCGAAACCGTTTGTGGAGATATTTTACCGTTTAGGGTTAGGAATACGGAAGTTTTTGTTAATTTTCATGTAACCAAAACTTCATACCATGAAAAGATTCCTACTCTATTTCATCCCGCTATTGTTGGTGTCCATAATAGCGAGTGCCCAGAACCGGGAGGTATCCGGTGTAGTTTCTGACAAGTCGGATGGCACACCGGTTGCGGGGGCAAATGTTACTGTAAAAGGCACGGGTATCGGAACCAATACCGACGCCAACGGAAGATTTGTTATATCCGTGCCCGCTACGGCCTCAACCCTCCTCATTTCTTTCATTGGTTTTCTTGAACAGCAAGTGGAAATCCCCCCATCGAATAACGTTACTGTAAGCCTGGAACCCAGCACCAAACAGTTGGACGAGGTCGTGATATCCGTCGGCCGCGGTTCCCAACGCACTATGACCGACACACCGCTTCCGGTGGATGTACTGACAGCGAATGATTTAGCCACCACCGGTCAATTAACCTTTGATAAGACCCTGCAATACAGGGTTCCCTCTTTTAATACGATCAATACCCCTGTCAACGATGCAACCTCACTTTTGGATCCTTATGAATTGAGAAACCTTGGACCCAGCCGGACCCTGATTCTTATTAACGGCAAAAGGAAAAATTTAAGCTCTTTGCTCTATGTACAGTTTTCGCCCGGAAGAGGAGAAACCGGGGCTGATCTTTCCGCCATTCCAACGGCTGCCATTAAACGCGTGGAGATCCTGCGTGACGGCGCCTCAGCCCAATATGGTTCCGACGCCATTGCCGGCGTTATGAATGTGATTTTGAAAGACAAGTTTGAGTATACTTCATTAAATGTTTACTCGGGGGTCACAAGCAAAGGGGATGGCGCATCCTATGGGTTGTCCTTTAACAGTGGGAGCAATTTTGCGAAGAATGGCTTTATCAACTATACGGTCGGTTTAAGCCAACAGGATAATGCGGTCCGCTCGGGAAAAATTGACTTGGCAACGGAAGTCGCCACGTTTGGAGGAGACCCGACAACGGACGCTAACATTGCCGCCTTTCTTAAGGTCAACCCTACCGGAGGAAACATCAACGGAACCGCTTCCACCTCAGCGGAAAAATTCAGCGTGAACCTAGGTATACCCATCAGTGAGAATGGTCAGTTTTACAGTAATGCCGCCTTTGTTTCAAAGAAAGTGCTCAGTAATGCGAACTACCGCCAGCCTTATTGGAAGAAAGATTACGGGCTGCTTCACATCACCGATCCGAATGGCGTAAACTATACCGGAGATAACACCTTGAATGCAAGTGGCGTTGAACTCTACAAGGGCTATGTCGGGTATATGCCCACCTTTGAAGGGGATCTCAAAGATTATAATGCTACCCTGGGCGTGAAAGATGAAGCCAATGGCTGGAAACATGATATTAGCTTTACTGCAGGGGGCAATGAGCAACTTTACACCGTCAGTAACACGGTAAATCATTCCCTCGGGGTAAAAAGCCCCACTTCCTACAAACCCGGTGGTTACCGCTTTACTCACGCCGTGGGTAATATCGACATCAGCAAGGCTGTCACGGATAATTTTTATGTCGCGTTTGGTTCAGAAGCAAGGACGGAAACATATAAAATTATTGCGGGTGACACGGCGTCTTATTCCGGACAAGGAGCTAATTCATTCCCCGGTATCCGCGCAGAAAATGCAACTACCAACAGCCGTTTCAACTTAGGCGGCTATGTGGATGCCAGTTGGGATATTACAAAAGACTGGCTGATCGAGGGTGCTGTGCGCGGGGAAAAGTACAGCGATTTTGGCAATGCTTTTGTATGGAAAGCATCTACACGATATAAATTGGCCGATGATAAGATCGTGCTGAGAGGATCGGCGTCCACAGGCTTCCGGGCTCCTACACTGCACCAGATTTATGCCCAGTCGACGCAGGCATCCTTTGCAGGGAATACCATTGTCCTTTCAGGCTTGTTTAACAACAACAGCAAGGAAGCGTATGCCTTAGGGATCCCTAAATTAAAGGCAGAAAATTCGGTTAATTACACCGTTGGCGTAGGCTTAACACCTGCCACTAACTTTAGCGTTACGCTGGATTATTACGACATTACTATTAGTAATAGAATCGTTTATAGTTCCTCCATTACAACGGACGATCGCTTGCTGGCTAACCCGGTTACTGCGTTAGGCAGAATACTAAAGGGCAACAGCACCGGTGCCGGGAATGCGGACCTGGCAAGTGTGCAATTTTTCATTAATGGTATTAAAACCAGAACCCAGGGGTTGGATTTTGTTGCGAGCTATAAAAATATTGATCTTGGTCAGGGCAAATTGGCAATCAATTTTGCGGGCAACTACAACATTGCCAACAAAATCCTGGGAAGCCCCAACGACCCTCAAGCCATAAAAGACGGCGGCACCACTATTTTGAATACACAGGTAAAATCATTGTTGCAAGAGGGCCGTCCGAAGTATAAGGCTATACTCGGGTTAGATTATGCCGTTGGCAAATTTAATGCGGTGCTGAACAACACGTTGTTTGGTCCGACAAAATTTCAAGACCTGGATAACGGCGGAGCGATTATGAACAATATAAAGCAGGTATTTACTCCGGGTGTGGTAACCGATCTGAATATCGGTTATAACTTTTCGAAACACATTTCTGCCTCTTTTGTAGTGAACAACTTATTCAATGTATTGCCGAAATGGAAACTGGAGGCTGTAACGAATCCGGACGATGCTCCGGGCGATCAGGCTAACAACAAAGCCGCCGCCCAGGCTTTGCTGAATGATCCCGTTCAAAAAAACCTGCTGGAGGGTTTCCTCTCGTTCAGCGGCAGATATCGTATTCTGGGATACAATGGTTCCCAGTTTAGCCAACTCGGAACTACCTTTCTTGCCCAGTTGAATTTTAAATTCTAAAAAAGGTCACTCCTGCGTGCCGAAGCGAAGCCTAAGAGGCACTATGGCGCTTCGGCACGCGGGAGTGACCTTTTCTGATTGGGAAAAGTAGTAAAGTGGGATGACTATCCCAATATGAGATATATTCTCAGTGCGCGACCCTTAAATGGCATCAATTTTGGGCTTTTTCCCGTGGCATGCCGTTGGTACTATGGGTAGTATGAAAACAATCATCGTAACCCTGGTAATCTTCTTCGCATTCTTAGCGGCTCCTGCCTTAGCTACTCCCAAACCTAAAAAAGCAAAGGGAATTCATTCAACCCAGAAATACATCTTTAATTTCAAAGGCAGACCTGAAAAAAAGCACTACTGCTAAACCCGGTTGAACCGGACCGGCCAGACTTCACCTTCTCAAGCCTGATTTAGTTTTTCTACCACCTGTTCGCAGATCTCATGGGTAAGCAAAGCGCCGCTGTATTCCAGGGATGGCGGGTTCGAAGCCAGAGCTTGTAAAAAGGCCCCCACGATCTGCTCAAACCCCCGTCTGTGCAACGTCGCTTCCCAATCATTCGACCCTAACCGGGTTTCATTTTTATCCTGGTAAACAACGACATCCGAGAAATTATAGACCACCCTTTTCTCACTGGAGGCGAATACCTCCAGCCTTTCTTCAACCGTTCCGCTGTCCCTGTTCATGATTCCAATAGCAGTGTCGCCGTCGGGAGACGTAAACTGCACGACGACCTGGTAAAGCCTGGCCTCTTTTTTCTTTCCCGTGACAACCAACTTTTCGATGGGATAGGGGAACAGGTACAGGAGGGTATCGATGACATGGATGAAGTCATCAAAAATAAATGTGCGCACATCCCCCGGTAAGGCCTTTCGATTCTTTTGCATGATGATCATGTTGGGATTCGGAAGTTCCTTCAGCTTTTGATAGGCAGGGGCATACCGGCGGTTAAAGCCGACGGTCAGCAACAACTTTTTCTTTTCCGCCAGCGCCACCAGTTTTTCAGAGGAGGCATAGTCATAGGTGATCGGCTTATCGACATACACATGGATGTTGCGGGACAAGAGCTGTTCCACCAGGTTTTCATGCGCAGCGGTCGGAGCATGTACAAAGGCGCCGGTTATCCCGCTGTTCATCAACGACTCCAGGCTGTTGTGTCGGTTTTCAATCCTGTATTGCTCGCCCAGTTGCCGGAGCGTCTCCGCATTCCGGGTATAAAGGTGAGCCTCCACCTTCTTTCCGCCGATGATCGGCAAATAGGCCTTTTGGGCAATATCACCTAATCCGATTATTCCAATTTTTAACATGCTGTAAGATAAATTCAGGTTCACCTGCCGGCGCGAGACGCTTCGACGGGCTCACGCAAAGAACGCAAAGAAGAATGCGCAAAGAACGCAAAGTCTTGGTTTTCTCTGCTAAGCTTTGCGCCCTTTGCGGTTTTGCTTTGCTTTTTTTTGCGTGAAATGCATTCTCTTGTAATTCAGGTGCCTGAGTCCGGCGTGTTCCTTACGGTGGTTGCCTTTTTTTTTTGCCGGATCACTTCAATAATAGCCGGCAGGATGGAGATAAAGATGATGATGAATATCACATACGTAAAATTGTCTTTAATGACCGGCAATCCGCCAAAAAAATATCCCAGGAAAAGGAAGCTCGTTACCCATGCCATACCCCCGACAATATTGTACGCCGCGAACCTTCTGTAACTCATGGTGCCGATGCCGGCGACAAACGGAGCAAAGGTGCGGATGATAGGAATGAAGCGGGCATAAATAATCGTTTTGCCGCCGTGCTTGGTATAAAACAGCTGCGTCTTGATAAGATATTCTGCTTTGATAAGTTTATAGCGACCACTAAAGGCCTTTGGTCCAAGGTATTTTCCTACATGGTAGTTGACCAGGTCGCCCAGTACGGCAGCGGCCATGAGGAGTACCCAAATCAGGACGATGCTCAGCGTGGCATCGGGTTTGGCGACGATGGCGCCGGCGGCAAAGAGCAGGGAATCACCGGGCAAAAAAGGAGTCACTACAAGTCCGGTTTCCGCAAAAATGATAAAAAAAAGGATCAGGTAGGTCCAGGTTTGATAGTTATTGACAATTTCCACCAGGTGGATATCGATATGCAAGATAAAGTCAACAAGAGATTTGATTAATTCCATTGGTTCAAGAGTAAAGCGTGCGCAAAACTAGTCATATTAGGATATTTCTTTTTAAAAATATCATGCCAGGCTTCTCTTGAACTACTTATTTTTGCCATACCACTGACTTAAAAAATGCACCTCATCCTGCCCTACGAAAACTGGCTCAAATACTACGACTCCTCATCCGATGACCATTCTCCCTTTTATGGCAAGGAATACAATCTTGACCTTTATTCAGAAACGATTTACGGCTACTACATCGACCCTGCCTGGGACTCGTTTGGCTCGGCTACGCTATATCTGAAAATACTGTTTGCCGACTACGAGGAAGGGGTGGTCGTGCTGGAGTTTATCGGCGAATGGAATGATACCATTGAGAACGACATCATGACATTGAAACGGAACTTTCTGGAAGTGCTTTCGGCAGAGGGCATTAACAAATTCATTTTGATTGGAGAAAATATTCTCAACTTTCACGGCTCCGATGATTCATACTATGAAGAATGGTTTGACGATGTGGAAGAGGGTTGGATCGCGGCCGTCAGTTTCCCGGAATTCATCCAAGAGGAATTCAGAAAATACGGAATTGATCAATACGTCAACATGGGAGGCACTCTGCAAATTGAACATTGGAGGACGTTGCATCCGCTGAAGTTTTATGAGTTGGTGAAGGGGTTGATTCAGCGGAGATTGAATTAGTTATAGTTATCTTGCCTTCATGATCACGATCATTCACAAAAATGCAAAACCTTCGGAAGTGAAGAAACTCATGAGTCGGATCAAATGCAAACCCCCTTTGGAACTTCAAAGAGAGTGGAGACGCGACTGGGACCGGCTTTCTTCTTGACACCAACATAATCTTGTATTTGCCGGGGGGTGACAAGGACTGCCTTGATCAAACCGGTTAAGCGACTATGTTTTTCTTATAGAATGTAATTCCTACCCTATTTATGTGCTCCCGTACTGCTTCATCTTTTATAGTCTGATAGTTGACCACATCAATCTTATAGGGCAAATCCAATGAATCGAGTTTAACATTCAAGCTAAGGATGTCGTCAAAAAGCAATCCATTGCCTTTTACGGCCAAATCAATATCAGAACCGGGCTTGTAATTTCCCTTCGCCCTGGAGCCAAACAAAACAACCTCGTCAACTTTTGTTGTGGAGGCAAAGATGTATTGAATGCGCTGTACAATGTCCTGATTCAACCCGAATTTCATCATCCGAATAATGGATTTTGCTTACCACCTCGCTCAGCGTCAAGGCGCATTTCCAATTCTTTTAGTAAATTGTAATATACTTCAATTATCTTTTCTACAATGTCGTTGACGGCATCTTCGTCATAGGTATGTGCGGTAATCTCTCTCGACTTCTTCATACTCATCCAATCTGTTCCATTTTTGATGTAGCCATCCTGAAAAGCTTGTTGAATAACGGGCGTCGGGCCGGCAATATCAGGGTACCCTTTTTCTCTTAGAAAATCCTGAAGTGTTTTCCAGGCCAACTCATACGTATATTCAAAACGCTTCACCAAACCCTCTTTCTCCAAATCCGAATAGGAGTCAACATCCTCGTTTACAACAGCTGCCGAAAGTTTGGCCAGGGCTTTGCGATAATTTGAAAAGCGTTGTGTCCAGCGTATATCCTTGTCTTCCATTGTTATAATGACAAACTTAAAAGTAATCAATTTAAAACTCAACATTCACAAAAGCATAACCATCCACTGCTTCCTGGCCGTGTTCTCTTGCGGCTATCCAGCGAGGCCCCGCCAGCAGAATCTTCCGCGCTTTTTCATCCAATGCTGCGGATACACTTTTCACCACTTTAAATTCGGTCAATGTATTGTGGGCTGTAACGCGAAAGGAAAGGCGAACGGTGCCCTTTAATGGGCTGTCCACTTTTTTTACCTCCCTCCCGATGTAGTCGTTCAGTTTCTTGTACCCTCCTTCCGGCAGAGGAGACAAACTACTTTCGTCATAAATAAAATTCCGGCTTTCGCGGCTTTGTGAACGCCCGTTCACCAACCGGCCCTGGAAATAATTCTCTTCATAGTACAATTCTCCGGTTTCACGGCGCCCGTACCAATACCCTTGGCGGTTGCCATCCCGGTATTCACCTTCCGTTTCGATTACGCCATTGGCATAGCGTCGAACTTCTTTCCCATTCCCGTTGTGCACCCACTGACGGCCGGCATCGTCCCACAAGCTCTTCAGGAAATAGCGCTTGTCATAATACACTTCACTTTCCATTTTTCCGTTGTCATGAAACGATTCCCATTTTCCGACATGCCGGTCATCTTTGTAGCGGCCGGCCGAAACATACGTTTTATGGTCCGAGTAGTATATAAAAATACCGTCGTGTTCATCGTCCTTGAAGGACCCTTTCATTTGAATATCGCCATTGGCAAAGTAATCGGTTACCTGTCCCTGCCAGCGCCCCAGCGAATCTTTGGTTCCCATCCGGTAATAGGCGCCGGGTGGTCCGGCGAGTTCCTCCCAATCGCCGTTGTACCAGACCCTGACTTCTTCCAACGGCTGTTTCGGTTGTTGTGGCTCGGGTAAATTGGGTTTTTGATGCACCATCATCAGGGGATAATCAAGCGAAAGTGTTGATTTCATCGACTCTTGAACTATTTCCAGGCTGTCCCGATAGATATAGGACTCTCGCTCGATGAGTGTAATCCTGAAGCTGGCCTCCTGTTTTCGCAAAGCGATGTACCGGCCCAATTTAGCGGTGTCGTTGTGCAAGGCTTTTGGCAAATAAGGGTGAGCGCGAAGCAGGGACAAGGCGGTATCCCATTGCGCCCTGCTTTTTTTGAAGCCCTCCACAAAGTCTTGATCGGATAGCGTTTTCCTGGAAAACAAGCTTTGGGTGGAGTCTTCAACAGCCAGAACATGTTGAAAGAATTTAAAGTAGCTGACCTGGTAGCGAGGCAAGTTGAAATACACCGCCACCAGCAGCGGAATGAATGCGATTTCCCATTTTACCGTTCGAAGAGAATCGTTGAACAGTACGGAGCCTACTCCGATCGCCATTCCACAGGCAAGGCCACCCAGGTGGGCGGCTGTATCGGCCTTGAGCGCGCTGGCGAAAAGAAGATTGATACCAAGAAAAATAATAAAGTTCACGATGATGGGGGTCACCGGATGATCGTGTTTCCGGCTGAAGGCAAGTTTGATGATCAGCGAAAACCCAAAGAGACCGAAGATGGCACCGGACGCCCCCACGCCGATCGCAAACAGGCTCCAATATAAACTGGTTAAACCGGCGGCCAGGCCGGAAAGAAAATAGACCGACAAAAATTTTTTCGTGCCCACTTCTTGTTCAACATCCCGTCCGACCGAGAAGAGGGCAACCATGTTAAAAACCAGGTGGAGGATACTTCCATGCAGAAAGAGGTGAGTGAAAAGACGATACCCTTCCCGATCCAATGTATACGGATTAAATTCGGCGCCCAGCGAAAGGAGATTGAGCGTCCATTCCGGGTCAGAAAAGGTATATACACGAAGGTAAGACAATACAAAAACAGCAACGTTCACCAAAAGGAGGACCACCGTCGCGGGAAATCGTTTTAAAAAGTTCATGGAAAGCGTCAAATGATTGGAAAGATAATTGGATTTAAAATTGAAAATTTGAGATTTAAAATTAAGGGACCCTGTCGGTTGCGGGGTTCATTAATTTTAAATCTCAAATTTTCAATTTTAAGTTGTTTATATTCAAAAAAAATTTGATATGAATGAACAAGTCAAAAAGTACGTCACGGCGCTAGCTACCGTACTCCTGTTGAATGTCGGTACCCTGCCCGCTCAGGAATTACACAGTCGATGGGATGAGCTTACCGCAAGCGAATGGACAGCAGCCCTTAAGAAATCAAATGAGACGTGCATCCTTCCCATCGGCATTCTTGAAAAACACGGTCCCCACGTTCCAATTGGTTCCGACCTGATCCAGGTCCGTGAATGGGCAGCGCGGACGACCAAGAGAGAATACGCTGTTGTTTTTCCGGACTTTTTTTACGGTCAGATCAACGAGGCAAAACACCAACCTGGAATTTTTGCCTTGCCGGAGCGGGTCGTGTGGGACCTGCTCGAAGCTACCTGTGACGAGATCGCCAGAAATGGTTTTAAAAAGATCGTGATCATCAATGGTCATGGCGGCAACCCGCAAATGATCCGCTACTTTATTCAAACGCGGTTGGAGAAATCCAGGAACTATGCCGTGTATTTTTTTGAACCGGGTTCCGATCCAGAGTATGAGAAAAAGGTGGCCGCCCTTAGGAAGTCCGATCCTGCCGGCGACCAGCATGCCGGAGAAAGAGAGACTTCCTCGCTCTTGTATTTGCGGCCCGACCTGGTGAAAATGGACAGCGCCAACAACGAATCCGGCGCGAATCAGAAGCGGCTGGCCATACCCAATGTATATACTGCTATCTGGTGGTATGCCAGTTACCCCAATCATTATGCCGGCGAAGGGGCCAAAGCAACCCGCGAACTGGGACAATTGGTAACCGAACATTTCATCGATTCTTTTACTGCAGCGCTGAAGGCGATCAAGGCCGACACGAAAACCCTTCAACTTCAAAAGGAATTTTTCGATAGGGTAAATCGGTAATCGGTGATCGGTAATCGGGTGATCGGTGCCTTATCCTGGCGATCTGGTATGTACAACCGATTACGGATTACCAATTATCCATTACTGAATACCGAAAACCGATTTTACCATGACCCCCGAGCAGAAGGCCATCAAGACAACGTATTGGAGTATCCTCGGCAACACCGGAATGGCCACCCTCAAATGGATTACCGGTTATTTTGGGAATTCATACGCCCTGATAGCGGATGCCATAGAATCTACAACGGACATTTTTTCTTCCTTACTGGTTTTGCTCGGACTTCATTACGCGAGCAAACCCGCGGATAAAAACCACCCTTACGGGCACGGGCGGGCGGAACCCTTGATTACATTTTTGGTAGTAGGTTTCTTAATCGCCTCTGCGACGGTGATTGCCTACGAGAGCATCCAACACATCCGTACTCCTCACGATCTGCCGAAATCGTATACCCTGATTGTCTTGGGGGTGATTATTATTTTCAAGGAACTATTTTATAGAATAGTGGTCGCTAAAAGCAAAGAAACGAAAAGTTCTGCCTTGCGGGCGGATGCCTGGCACCACAGGAGCGACGCGGTAACCTCGCTGGCGGCGTTTATCGGAATTTCAATTGCCCTGATCTTTGGAAAGGGATATGAAACGGCCGACGACTGGGCAGCCCTCTTTGCATCAGGATTCATTTTCTATAACAGTTATTTGATTCTCCGGCCTGCCCTTGGTGAATTGATGGACGAGCAATTCTATGACGACATCATTGATAAAATCAGGGCGTCATCCCTTACTGTGGAAGGAGTACGGGGCACGGAAAAATGTTATGTCAGAAAGGCAGGACTTAAATTCAATATTGACCTGCATGTCATCGTAGACGCGACAATTACCGTGAAGCAAGGACATGAAATTGCCCATCGGCTTAAAGATAAGTTGAAAATGGACTTACCCGAAATCGCCGATATCCTGATCCACATTGAACCGGATCGATGAACACCAGTTACTTTGTTTTTCATTAAAATATGTACTCGAGTAAATAAAATGTTAACACCCAAATTAGTGATCGGTGATCGGTAATCGGTGATCGGTGGAGGAAGCAAGGTTACAAATAGTGTGGCCATGATCTTAGTTGCTAAGGTCAACTCCACCGATTACCGTTCACCGATTACCGATCACCGATCACCGAACACCGACTACTATGCACACCGACGCCAGAAAACTCGAAAATGGTTCCCGTATCGAAGGGGATATTTGTATAGTGGGTGCCGGTGCCGCCGGCATCAGCATGGCACTGGAATGGATCAATACTCCCTACAAGGTAATTTTGCTGGAAGGAGGAGGGTTCGAATATGATGAACAAGTTCAGGAACTGTACGCGGGTAAAACAACCGGGCAGCGCTATTACCCTCTCCAATCTTCCCGATTGCATTATTTTGGAGGTACAACAGGGCACTGGGCGGGCATGTGTTCCACCTTCGAGTCAATCGATTTTACCAAGAGAGATTGGGTGGAGCACAGCGGTTGGCCGATACGGCGGGAAGAGTTGGACCCGTTTTACGCCAGGGCCCATGCAAAAGTGGAGCTGGGTCCCTATGAATATAGTGTTGACTATTGGAAAAAAAAGGATCCGTCTCTAATTCCGCTGCCGTTTGATGAAAACGTTGTGTGGAGCAAGATCTGGCAATTCAGCCCACCGACGCGATTTGGAGAAAAGTACAAAGATGCCATTGTCAAGGCCAGGAATATCCAATTGTACACCTACGCTAACGTAACCGATATTCATACCAATGAGAACGTCTCCGCGGTTACCACCGTGACAGTAAAGAATCATGCCGGTAAGCACCATACAGTTAGCGCAAAGCATTTTGTCCTGGCCTGTTGCTCCATTCAGAATGCGAGGTTGTTGTTGGCAGCCAACCGGCAGGCCGCCAAAGGGCTGGGGAATGAGTACGACAAGGTGGGTCGCTATTTTATGGAGCATCTCGAAATCAAGACTGCCGAGTTGTGGCTGCAGAAGGCCTACCCGTTGAAATTATACCGGTGGAATTTTGGCGTCTCCAAAGTATATGCCGAATTGGCTATCAGCGAAAAAAAACAAGCTGAATTGAGAATACTCAACGGGACTTCCGCTTTAAACCCGCTACGCATGGTCAGGAATGCCAAAGCCGCCATCGACGCCTGGGTGTATGAGGATCCCAGGAAAAGTGATGACAGTTTGATGGAAGGATATAGAAAGGCGGCTCAGGCGGAAGCGCAATCACCGGAATCCAACATGGATAATGCCTATGAACTATTTACCAGAATCGAACAAGCACCGAATCCATCTTCCAGGGTAACGATTGATACCGAAAAGGACTCATTGGGCGTACCACGCGCGAAACTAAATTGGGAGCTAACTTCGCTTGAGAAACGAAGCCTGCGAAAAATGCATGAATTGATCGGTCGGCAAGTGGGGTTGGCGGGCATGGGACGCGTCAAACTACTGGACTATTTACAGGACGAAAATGACACTTCCTGGCCGACGTTTGCGGGCGGAGGATGGCATCATATGGGGACGACGCGAATGAGCGACGATCCCAAAACAGGAGTGGTGGATGCCAACTGCAAAGTTCATGGTCTTTCTAATTTGTTCATCGCAGGTGCTTCCTGCTTTGTAACGGCGGCAGCACCTAATCCTACGCTTACATTAATAGCACTCACCTTGCGACTTTCGGATCACGTAAAATCGGTAATGGGTGATCAGTGATCGGTGGAGGACGCAAGATTACTAAACGTGTGGCCACGATCTTAGATACTAAGGTCGAATCCACTGATCACCGATTGCCGGTTACTGAATTCCTAACCGCCGGATATGAAAAAGATGAGAATAAAGCGCCGTTAAAAGCGTGGAGTACTCAATGTATTCAATGTTGTATTTCAGGCATGTCTCCTTTACAAACTTGCTTATTTTGGGATAGTGTATGTGACTGATGCGGGGAAACAGGTGGTGCTCGATCTGAAAATTGAGCCCACCCAACAGCCAGGAAATGATCTTGTTATCGGTAGCAAAATTAGCCGTCGTATTCAGTTGGTGGATGGCCCATTCTTCACTGATCCGATGCGATTGTTCATCCGGAACGGGAAATTGAGTGCCTTCTACCATGTGCGCAAGTTGGAATACCACGCTGATCGACAGACCACAAACAAACGTGATGATGGTAAATCCAATCAGGGTGGGCAGCCACCCGACCATAATCACCGGCAGAACAATATAAAATGCTACATACATCACTTTGGTGACCCAAAAAATGAAATGTTCCTTCAACGCCAGTTTCCGGGGCTCCGAGTTGACGGCAACCTTTCCGCTAATGTATTTTATGAAATCGTCATAGAAGACCCAGGTGACGTAAGAAATACCGTACAGGAAGACCCAATACATATGCTGAAACCGGTGAAACCAATACCGCGGCTGACCTTCGTGGAGTCGCATAAAGGGCTTCACATCAATATCTGAATCCATCCCTTCGATATTGGTATAGGTATGGTGGTTGATATTGTGTTTTATCTTCCAAAAGTAAGAGTTGCCTCCCAATACATTGAGAGAATAGGCAGAGGCTTTATTTAACCAATTGTGTTTTGAAAAACTTTGGTGCCCCCCCTCATGCATGACATTGAATCCGATTACGGCAAGGTTCATACCCAATATGAAGCACAGCACGATTGCGAGAAGGATACCGGGCGTGAAAAAAACCAACGTCACATAAAGACCGATTGCGGACAGGACCTGTATAATTCCCTTGAGGTATAGCCTTTTTCCACCGGCAGGATCCAGTTTTCTGTTAAGAAAATAGTGATCCACCTTGTCCTTGAGTTCCTTAAAAAAAAGGTTTTGCTTATTATCAAACGTAACTTTCAACATCGCGGCGTCTCCTGACTCTGTTTTATGGTTCTATTCTCTATCTGCCCAACCGACAATCTATCGGATTTGAACCATTCTCATGAATAACAGTAACTGTAATTTCATCGATTAAGGTTATGCAAAGATGACCCTTTCCTGAGTGGGAAAAAAGTGATCGCCCGAATCACATCAAAATGGCACAATGCGACGCACCGTGCCCGCTCCAACTTCAGTCCGTCGATAATTAGCGACAAGGTGAGCATTTGGCCATCCCGATAGGGAACCGCCCAACCAGATTTACACGCTATATCCATATTATTTCTTTGTGTACTTTGTGCCTTCTTTGTGTACTTTGTGCCCGCCCCGGCCTATCGGGGACCTTTTTAGCAATTTCAGTCATCTATTTATGGCAAACGCCCCATCCCCCCATCAACTTAAACTGATCAGCAACGACAAGCCCCTCGTTTTCGGCGAAGTTGAACAACACCTGACTCAATTGAAACTTGAAATCGCAACCCGTGATTTGAGCCGTCCCTGGGGTGGCTTTTTTGTATTACGGGAAGACCAGGCCGAATTGTTCGGTCAATTGTTTTTCCCCGAAGTAAGGCTTTCGGAACTTTACCTGGGGGGCAAACTTAGCCCCAAGATTCTCGTCGTGCAGCCGGCCAAGAGATTGTCCTGGCAATACCATCACCGCAGGGCGGAAATCTGGCGTGTAATTTCAGGGAAGGTCGGTGTAGTGACCAGTGACACCGACAAAGAGGGCAGGACCACCGAATTAAATGCAGGCGATACGATCCGCCTGGCGCAGGGTCATCGTCACCGGCTTGTCGGGCTCGACAGTTGGGGAGTCGTTGCCGAAATATGGCAGCATACGGACGCCGCGCGTCCTTCCGATGAGGCGGATATCGTGCGCTTGCAAGATGATTTTGGAAGATGAATTGCCACGAAGACCTGCCTACGCGAGGCGCTCTGACTACGCTTAAGAAGCTTCGTCAGACACAGTTCGGCAGGCAGGCACAACGGCACGAAGAAATATTAATTTATTTAATCAACTTCAGATTCTTCATCTCCTGCGCCATCTTCACTGCCGCATAGGCGTTGACCAAACCACCGGTGATACTGAGTTGACTGAACTCAACCGTACCCTTGCCACCTGGCTTTTGAACTTTGAGGTTGCCGAATTTCCTTGTTGATTTCTCCAGAATGTTCTTTACCTGCATCGCCGTGAGTTCGGGAAAGTAAGAGAGTAACAGTGCCGCTACTCCTGCGGAGGTGGGACATGCCATGCTGGTGCCATCTTCATTCTTGTAGGTATTGTTGGTGGTCGTGGAATAAATCTGAACGCCGG
>Ga0193731_1000125_pt1 | contig 26163 bp, 32 predicted proteins | sample U1a2metaG_FD_144920 | JGI IMG/M metagenome (GOLD analysis project Ga0193731, IMG submission 144920) | Soil microbial communities from a riparian zone of the East river system, Colorado, United States - U1a2 | ecosystem: Environmental > Terrestrial > Soil > Riparian zone | place: USA: East River...
GGTCGTACCCCAAGTTCTCGCGCTAACTCACCAACGTCTTCACAAGTCTCCAAGCGTTCGACAGCCCTTCGTTGAAACTTCCGGGAGTATCGCTTTCTCTTCACTGTGTTCCTTTCCCGGAAACTGTGCCCTATTTTTGTGTGTCACTTCAAGGGTTCACTCCATGATCCTGGGTCCGGCCAGAATCAACGCGTGGGAAATCCTTTCTGGCCCCGAGACGCGGGGATAGGTTACACCGGGTATCAAGTCGCAGCGTCCGCGGCCTCCGCGTTTGAACTGTGAATTACGTCGCAGACGGCAGAAGTCACTTCTCGCGTCGTGGCTTTGCCTGTGGTTCGCCAATTCGTTGTGCCCGACATGAAAAGGATTTCCTTCTGCTCGGCGCAAGCTGTTCGGTTAGGGATTGCAGGCTGATTCGTCGGCCGGCAAAAGATGCTCGCAGAAAACGTGAACCGTGCCTTGGCCGGGTTACAAGGAAAGGCTGTTGGTCATCACAAAATTGCTCTTGAGTCTACGCTGCGACTGCATAACGATGGCGCAGCCCGCCGAGTCTCGTCAGGGAAATTCCTCCGACGGGGATTCCTGACCCACTATGTAAGATTGCGACGCTTCCCCTAAAAGGTGCGGGAAAGGGAGTAGGAATTGAAGGGAGCTTGGCGGCGCGGCATTTTAGACTCGGTGATTTCGCACTGGGTTAGTGCCCTCTTAGGGCTCACCTCAGAAGACGACCCTAGATCTTCAGGAACAATTTCCGCCGATACATCCAAAACAGCACTAACCAATAGCACAGCAGAATCGCCGCGCCCTGAAAAAATGGTTCCAGTCCTACGCCGACGAACTGGAAGAAATTCGCACCCAGGTGGATTCGCAAGGTGCTTTCCAGAAACCCTTCCGTGAAATGCGCAATGCAGTACGCAGCAATCGAGTTCATGCCGATGACGAGAAGCGGGAACGTCCATTTTTTGAAACCCTTCGCATCTATCACCCAGCTGAACGCCGCCAGGAATAAGAAGCAGATGCCCCCGCTGAAGATGGTCCAGGACGGCGTCCAGATTCGCTTCACCACCGGGCAAATGTGCGAATAATGCAGTGCCAATCCCAGCGCAATCCCCGACACTCCGGCAATCAGCAACTTCTTCATGGGGATCTTGGGCCGGGATTCGCGCAACCAGCGTCCCGCGATCAGGCCTAGGATCATTGTGCCCAGGGTGGGAATGAAGCTGAGCGTGAGGTATCCACCGGAGTTGTACACGAAGGGATGTTCGCGCGGGAAGAGGTTTAGGAACCACTGGTCGAAACGATTTCCTAAATTGTAGTTCTTGTTCCAGTGCGCGGCGAATCCCGTAAAGTTGTGCTGCGCGTTCCACGTCGCGGGAACGCCCACGCTTTGCCAGTCGAAATTCGTGGGTGCCGCCGGATACGCGGCCCACGCTAGCCAATATCCCACGAGAATTAAGCAGAGTGCTGCCCATGCCCACTTCGCCCGTCCCGCTTCCGATGAACGGAATCCGAGGACGAACAAGAACGGGTATCCGAACCCGATCTGCGAAAGCGTATCTTCAAACGTGAAATACGTCATGGAATGGTCCATGGAGCGCAGGAAAACGCCCAACGCAACCAACACTAGTGAACGCCACATCGCGTGAAAGAATAATTCCTTGAAGCGCGCACCGTTCGCGATGCGGCTGGCAATGGAATACGACAGAGCCACACCGACAAGGAAAGAGAACCCCGGCTGAATCGTGTCATGCAGAGAGCAGCCAAACCACTCCACATGAGTCTGATTGAAACCCAAAATTTTCCAGAACAGGCTTGTTGGATACAACTCAGCGACACGCGAAAACTGCAACACCTCCGCCATCATCAACAGCATGACCAACCCGCGATACGCATCCACTGAGATGTTACGCGCCGCAACTGGTTCCACGGGCACTCTCTCCGGTACGGTCAGCGTACTTTGCTTGGCCGGCGTTGTCCGGCTCACCATCGTCATAAACCACCTCAATTTGGTCCGAAAGTATACAAGGAAAACGTGTGGATGGAGCTTAGCGACGCCGCTGAGCCACAATCCACTCGGAGACAATCTCCCCGATTCCAGTAAGACAATTGTAGAGGATGTCTTCAGCGGTCTCAGAAATAAAATTTGAGTGCAAATTGAATCTCGCGCTGGTCGACGACTAGCCTACACGCCCGTCCGGTCCTCCGGAATTGTTACATTCCGATCTCCTGGTCAGCCTGCTTCAATTTCAACTTCTTGAAAATCACTGATTTCAAAGGTATTCGCGCCGGATAGCATTCTCGGTAGGGACAGGCTGGAACTTCCGAAGAAAAAATGATGCAACCCTTGCAACCTCGACTCTGCCTTAATTAACTTCAGAGCTCCTGACATACCCCCCTTGGAAAGCTGCCCAAAATCACCTGAATGGTGAAACAGACCATGCCATCTCCTTTTGTATTGTAGCTGTATCCTGAGGCTTAAGCAGCTGTACGTGACGGCGGAGGGTACTCGCAGAGCTCACGTCATAACTTCGCGAGTAGGATCAGTCCTCAAAAAGTCAATTTTCGGACGGACTCCTAGCCTTAAATGACCTGATTCACCGTCCGCAGGTGATCGGCAAGCTTGGCTCTCTTTCCTCCTCAGGCGGCCACGCGGAATGAAATCCGCACGCGGGCTGGAAAATCTACCGGGTGCCCGTCCCGTGTTGCTGGCTTGAAGTGGATTTGTTTTGCCGCCTGGACTGCTGCTTGATCAAGACCGTGGCCCAGGCCGCTCACCACACTGTTCACCTGAAGTTGGCCGGATGCGAGGAAGACCACATCTAGAATTACGTCGCCTTCGATTCTGAGAGTACGGCCTTCGTCCGAATAAACGGGGTGCGGCCTATCCAAAATGCTTACAGGAGTGTTCCCGCCTCCCTTGCCGAGCGCCTGTCTATTCGGCCCCTCAGCGACCGTGCCGCGCCTGCCGTTGGTGCCGCCACTGCCGTTGCCATTGCCCGGGCCGCCGGGCAGAAGAGGCGACCCGGCTTGATTGATGTTGGCGGCACGGTTCGGATTTCCGGGCCCCACGATTCCGTTCGGGTCGCCAAAGCCGCCGGTCTGCACTTTGTTCGCTGCAGCAACCAGCGTTCCCGGCGCCGTGCTGCCGGACCCAAGATTCTCGATCTTCACTTCCTCTTTCGGACGCTTGGGCTGGGTGGTCGGAAAATCCATTTTGGCGACTTCTAACACCGGGTTGAGGTCTATCGGCTTCGCGTCTACCTTGCGTACCTTAGGTGTCTCAGGCTTCAAAACCTTAAAGATGTGCGGCTGCGTAGGGTTCAATTTCACCGGCACCAGTTCCGGCACCAGTTCTGGCAGCACCGGCTTTAGTTCCAGCTCAACAGGCTTCGGTGGAGGAACTTTAACTTTAGCTTTTATCTTTGGCGGCTTTGGAGGAGGTGGTGGTGGCTCCGGCTCGGGGGCGACCGGGATTTCCGTGACGGGCTGCATCAACTCCACATAAGTATATTTCAGGGCGGTATTTATCTCGTCCGGGAAAATCCGCGGTAGCAAGAGCAGGACAGCTAGGATTGCCAATTGTCCGCCAGCGCTCAGCCCGATGCGGTCCCAGCGTGGCTTCTCCTCAGGGAGAAGCGCTAAGCGGGCGGGGACCCTTTTCGCCCCGATCGCGTCTTTCCACGCCTGCGGGTTGACGCTTTTGCGCTTTGGGTCCAACCCCAGGCCTAAGCGCAATCCTCCTGGTTTTGGTCCGAGATTCGGTTTTGGTGCGAGGATCGGCTTTGGTCCGAGATTCGGTTTTGGTGCGAGATTCGGTCCTGGTCCGAGATTCAGTCTTGGTGCGAGATTCGGTCCTGGTCCGAGATTCGGTCTTGGTGCGAGGATCGGCTTTGGTACGAGATTCGGTCCTGTTGCGAGATTCGGTCTTGGTGCGAGGATCGGCTTTTGTCCGAGAATCCTAACTATCTCGCCGGCGTACGGGTGCCGTTTACCAAGCTCACGTGAAGCAGAATCGCCCATCCTGCGCAATTTACCAATTCAGAGGACCAAGTGTCATCTGTACATGGGTTCAGTTTAAGGACAGGGTTATCTGCTGAACAACAACGTCCCCTGGATCGGCACCAGAACAGCATACGGGTTGTCCCTACTGAAAACCTTATACGGCGCGAACGCCTTTGAAATCAACGACATTCAAGAACAGGAAACTGAGACCTCGCGAGTCAGGCCATTGCGATGTAACAATGTTACATCGCAATGAAACTTGCAACCGTATCAATTCGCCAGAGACACCTCGAGAAAACGCGGCCACCGCCATCTAATAAACGAGATTTTTTCGGCGCTTCAAGGAAGAAATGGGCCTCCAGGTCGAAACTCAAGCCAACAGCCGGTATCTTCCGCTCGGACCACCATCGAGGATCAAGGGCCGGCTGCGCGGCGCTCGCTCGTGCCTAGCTCCGGCTTCAGTCCTTCTATCGGGTTCCGGTGCTCCTCCTCTCTACCGAACAAAGCGTTGATGATTCTCTGAAATCCTCCCGCTATAGCTCAGCGGAATTGTCTTTCGACCGAAAGCAAGCCCCGTGTTTGATAATATACACGGCAGTAGCGGCCCTCGTCAGACGACAGAAACGAGCCGTTGGAACCCAGCTGATCTCGCCAGGGTCCTGCTCTGGTGGCAAATTCGATGTGTACAGGGCAGGAGGAGCATACGATGCGCGAGGTAGAGGTCCAAATCGGAAATTCGTGCTAGATTTCTTGGAAGGGCTCCCCGAGATCACGAGGAGAGTGTCCAGGCCCTGTCAATGCTGACCAAGTTTGCATTTCGTTCCCGTTGCCTCGGAATTGTGGCCATTTCGCTTGGGGCCGTGGGGCTAATGTGGGCGAGTTGGTCCCGTGCAGCCCCTCTATTTTCTCGGTTTTTTCGCAAGCCAGTGGATTTCAGTCGCGATATCAAGCCTATCTTGAATCCGAATTGCATTTTATGCCATGGGGGAGTTCGACAGAAAAACGGCGTATCATTTATATTCCGAGAGGCGGCGCTCGGCATTGGCAAGTCCGGTCGCCCAACCATTGTGGCAGGCAACGCTGACGGTTCTGAGTTGATGGCACGAGTTACGTCGACAGACCCGGATGCGCGGATGCCTTATCACGCGCCGCCACTCCCGCCAGACCAGATCGAATTATTTCGCCGGTGGATCAAAGAAGGCGCAAAGTGGACAGATCATTGGGCGTTCGTACCGCCAAAATCGCAACCGTTGCCGCCGGTGAAGCACCCGGATTGGGTGCGCCAACCTCTGGACCGCTTCATCCTCGCGCGCCTGGACCGAGAATCACTCAATCCCGCGCTTGAAGCTAGCAAGCCGGAACTTCTGCGCCGTGTGTCTCTGGATCTCACCGGGCTCCCGCCGACTGAAGAGGAGGAAGCTACCTATTTGGCAGACTCTTCTCCCAACGCGTACGAGAAACAGGTGGACCGTTTGCTGGCATCGCCGGGCTACGGCGAACGCTGGGCATCCATGTGGCTGGACTTGGCCCGATACGCCGACACGATGGGCTACGAGGCGGACCGCCGCCGTCCCGGCGTGTGGCCCTACCGCGATTGGGTCATTGATGCATTCAATCGTAACCTTCCCTACGACCAGTTCGTGACAACACAGTTGGCGGGCGATCTCTTTCCAAATCCGACTTTTGCGGACCGCATCGCCACCTCCTTCCACCGCCAAACTCCCAACAACCAAGAGGGTGGCACCGACGACGAAGAATTTCGAATGATCGCAGTGATAGACCGGGTTGCCACCACGTGGTCCGTGCTAAACGGCGTCACTATGAATTGCGTGCAGTGCCATTCGCATCCGTACGATCCGATACGCCACACGGACTATTACAAGTCACTGGCCTTTTTCAACACCTCGAACGACGCGGACTTGGACGACGATTCACCATTTCTGCGTGTTCCGAAGGATAGAGCCCGCGATGCGGAGGCCTCTCAAATCCAGCAAGAGATTGCCCAGCTGCTTCGTTCGCAAGAAGCGTCAGACCGCGCCGTTGAAGAGAAATCTGGGTGGGAGCTTCTGCCGATCCAGTCAGCGGGGGCCAATGAGGTATTGGCGCTGGAACCGATTGTACCGGAGCTGGAACTCGAGCTCTCGAAACTCAAAGAAAAGAAAATGCCGTCGAACGCGAAGGCAGAGCAGGTGAAAGATCTGCTTGACACGCTATCCGTGACGAAAAAGCGCCTCGCTCATGCCAAGGCTGTCGGCGGTCCGGCGAGAACTTTCCACATTCACGATGGCGAGGCGTTCGCCGATGCAAACACTCCGCCGCAATCCTTTTATGAGCTGATAGCTGCCGCGAGAGCGAGGGTAGTAACGGCGATTCGTGTCGAGGTACCGCCGCTCGAAGAGGTAAAGGCCCGCCACACTCCGGAGCCCGGCTTTATAGTGGATAAGGCACAAGCCTCGATCCTCCGACCGAATGGCCTTAAGGAAGAAATTGCCTTTCGCTACTTCATTCAGGACTCTGAAGCAAATCTCGAAGATTCCGTTTCGAAAGACCCTGCTCCAAAGCAGGCGCCGGGAAGCAAGGAAGTTGCCAGTGGTTTCGCAGCCAATTCCAAGCTATTCCGCACGCGCTGGATCGTGGGGGTTCCCTCAAAACCTCTGCAACTGGCGCCTGGATCCCGTGTCGTGGTGGCTCTGAAACAGACGCAAAGCATTGACTCCAAGCCCGCGCTCATCCAACGTGTGCGCCTATCATTGAGCGGCAACCCCTGTTGGACTTCCTTGGGCCAAGATCCTTCGCGCGCGAAAGACATTGCGCGTCTCAAAGACCTTGAGCGGAAATTGGCCAAGATCCCCACCGTCAGACTTCCCGTCATGTCGGAAGAGCAGCCCTATGAACAGAGGGCCACGCTGGAATTCGAGCGTGGAAACTTTCTTACCAAGATAGGACCGGACCTTGCCCCGGATGTGCCGGCTATTTTTCCGAAACTTCCCGCCGACGAGCCACGCAACCGGCTCACCCTTGCGAGGTGGTTCTTTGCTCCAGGTCAGCCGCTAACGGCCCGCGTGGCTGTGAACCGCTATTGGGAGGAGTTGTTCGGCACGGGTCTCGTGGAGACTTTGGAAAACTTCGGAAGCGTAGGCGAGGGACCTAGCCACCCCGAACTGCTGGACTGGCTCGCGCTTCATTTCCAGAATGACCTACATTGGGATATAAAGGCCCTGCTGCGCGAGCTTGTGACCAGCGCCACCTACCGGCAGAGCGCCGCATCCACCCCGGTTCTCACGGAAAGAGACCCCCGCAATCGCTTGTTGGCGCGTGGTCCCCTGCAGCGGCTCACGGCCGAGATGTTGCGCGACCAGGCGCTCGTAGCAAGTGGCCTGCTAAATAGAACTATGGGCGGACCTCCGGTCATGCCGCCGCAACCTGCCGGTGTTTGGAAAAGCGTCTACAACGACGATGGCTGGAAGGACGCCACCGGTCCCAACCGCTACCGGCGCGCAATCTATACTTTTGTAAAACGCACGAGTGGATATCCCAGCTTCCTCACCTTTGATGCTTCTGACCGGGATACCAGCCTTCCGAGGCGCATTCCGACGAATACTCCCTTGCAAGCATTGGTGACCTTGAACGATCCGGTCTATCAGGAAGCGGCGGAGTCGCTAGCGAGGCGAGCCATAAGAGAGGTTGTCAGGAAAACAAACGGCGGCTCAAGCGCTGAGGATGTTCTCGATGCTCGCCTTTCCTATGAATCGCGTTTGGTATTGTCTCGCGATCCCACACCACGGGAACTATCGGTTCTGCGCGACTTCTTCAAGAAGACTCTTACTGTTTCGGACCAGTCGTCCCTCGTACCGGCAAAAATGAAAGTACGCAATAACTCGGTGCAAGAAGTGGGTGCTTCCGCGAAAGAAATGGATGGACTAACGGCTGTAGGCAGCGTTCTGTTCAATCTTGACGCCGCCCTCACGAGGTGATTGCCATGACGAGCTCCAAAGCCAATCAGCAAGGCCCGCGCGCACCTGCAAGCGAGCCGCTCCCTGAGGAAATATACGCGCGCTTGCTGGCGCAAACCCGCCGCCATTTTCTGCGATCGTTCAGCGCTGGGCTGGGCACCATGTTCCTGGGCACATTAGCTTCGCCCCTCCTCAGTTCCTCGATGGCAGGAGGAATCGCAGCAGACGGCACACGGCGCCTCGATTTCACTCGCGATCCCAAGAGCCCGCTGGCGGCCCTGCCGCCGCAGTTTGCTGCCAGAGCGAAGCGCGTCATCTATCTGCACATGGCCGGGGCACCAAGCCAATTGGAGCTATTCGAACATAAGCCCGAGCTGACAAAGCTGGACGGCCAGGATTGTCCCATGTCGTTTTTGACCGGCAAACGCTTTGCCTTCATTAACGGCGTGCCCAAGATGCTCGGCTCCCAATATCCTTTTCACCAGACGGGACAAAGCGGCCAATGGATTTCCGATCGCCTCCCCCGTCTGGAAAAACACATTGACGATCTCTGTTTGATCAAATCGATGCGCACGGATCAGTTCAATCATGCGCCCGCACAATTGCTAGTGCAGACGGGCGATGCGCGCCTCGGCCACCCTGCACTCGGCTCTTGGGTGCTCTATGGACTTGGCACCGAAAATCAGAACCTGCCGGGTTTCATCGTACTGCTCTCGGGAGGCAATTCTCCCGATGGTGGCAAGCAGCTTTGGGGACCCGGATTTCTGCCGAGCGTTTATCAGGGCGTGCAATGCCGCTCCCACGGGGAACCTGTGCTATATCTCGATAATCCCGCAAAAGTGAGCAGGTCCCTGCGACGCAGCATGTTGGACGCAATCGACGAAATCAATCGCCAAAGCTATGCCGAGTTTGGGAATCCCGAGACGGTCACGCGGATTGCCCAATACGAGATGTCCTTCCGCATGCAAATGGACGCGACCGACGCGATGGATATCCGCAAAGAGCCTGCCGCGGTCCGCTCAGCCTATGGGTCGAATCCGGGTGAATCCAGTTTCGCCAACAATTGCTTGGTAGCGCGGCGTCTGGCTGAACGAGGTGTGCGTTACATTCAACTCTATCATTGGGGCTGGGACAGCCACGGTTCAAACGCGAAGGAGGCCCTGAATATCGGTTTCGCTGATCGTTGCCGCGAAGTGGATCAGCCCATCGCTGCGCTGCTGGCCGATCTGAAAGCTCGTGGCATGATGGAGGACACGTTGGTGGTTTGGGGCGGCGAATTTGGCCGCACTTCAATGAGGGAAAATCGCGGCGGCCAGACCATGACACTGATCGGCCGTGATCACAATCCTGGCGCTTTCACCATTTGGATGGCCGGAGGCGGAGTCAAACCCGGCCTTACTTTCGGCCAGACCGACGATATGGGATACGAGATCGTAAAGGATCCAGTTGAGGTCCGGGATCTGCACGCAACCATTTTATATATCTTGGGCTTCGACCACCACAAGCTCAACTATTCCTACCAGGGCCTGGATCAAAAGGTGACCGGCGTAAAACCGTCGCGAGTTGTGGCCGAGGTTCTGGCATGACCATGTCCGTCCGTGGCACGGTTAGCTAGCGGGGTTTCAGAATTCATGACATTTTTAGTTCACCATATTTCAGCCCGGGCTTGGTTTGGGCTTCTCACGCTTGTGCCAATCTTGTTTCTTCTGCTTCTTGTGCTGCTCGCTCCGCCGGACGGAAACGAGCGGGCGCAATTACTGCAGTTTGTCGGCCGTTTTCACCTCTTAGCCGTTCACCTGCCAATCGCGCTACTCGTGCTGGTGCCGGTGATGGAGCTGGCCGGACGCAGCCGTTACTTTCCCTATCTGCTTCCTTCGGCCAACTTCATACTGGGCGTGGCGACTTGCGGCGCTATTGTGGCCGGAGCCCTCGGATGGTGTCTTGCCCGAAGCGGTGGTTATTCCGGTCCGCTCGTGACGCAGCACATGTGGGGTGGAGTATTCGTCGCAATCGCAGCCTGGTTGTGCTGGCTCTTTGGGGCGCGGAGCAGCGAATCGCACCTCAATCCGGTCTATGCCATCGCGCTACTAGCCACAGTCGGTCTGGTGTCCTTTACGGGCTATCGCGGTGGCCAGGTATCACAAGGGGAGAATCACCTAACCGAACAGATGCCAGCACGCCTGTGCACATTGTTAGGTCTTCCCGCCCCCAAGATTCCCGAAACTATCTCGTCGAATGGCGGTCCGGCCACATTCTTTGGCGCTCGGATTCAACCGCTTTTCGCGGGACACTGCGTCGGCTGCCACGGCCACACCAAGCACAAAGCTGACCTGCGTCTTTACAGTTACAATGCAGTCATGCGCGGCAGCAAGCATGGCCCGGTCATCAAGGCTGGCAATCCCAAAAGTAGCAAACTTTTTCACCGCATCACCTTACCTCCAGGCGACGATGACTTCATGCCCGCCCAAAACAAGCCTCCTTTGTCGCCAAACGAAGTGAAACTGATCGAACTGTGGATTTCCGCCGGAGCATCGGGTACCCAATTAGCGGACGCCATCAAAGATATCCCATTGGATTCGGCGCGTTTACCTGCAGTTGCGGAAGCGAGCTTTGAGGAATTTGATCCCGTTGCTACTGCCAAACAGCGCGCCGGCCTCGCGCCTATCGTCGCGCAACTGCAGCAGCGCTTCCCAGCCGCATTGGACTACGAGTCGCGTGGCTCCGCCGATCTGGTAATCAACGCGTCGTTGCTGGGTTCCAAGTTTGGAGACAATGATCTGGCAGCGCTCGCCCCTCTTAGCGAGCACATCGTCATTGCGGATTTCTCCCGCACCACCATTACCGACAGCTCTTCCAGCGCCATCGGTGCGATGAAGCGCCTGCGCTCATTACGTTTGATGCACACAAAAATCACGAACGCTACGGTGCAGGCGCTCGCCCCGCTATCCCAATTGGAGTCCTTAAACCTCTTTGATACTCCGGTCACGCCTGCTGCCCTGACCGCGATCGGCCACCTGCCCAAGTTGCGCCATCTTTATGCTCGCGAGACAAAGATTTCGCCAGACGCGCCTATGTCAGAAGATATGAAAGAAAAGATTATATTTTGATCTGTTGCAAGCGGTGATCACAGATAGACATCAGCACCAACTAGGAGATGCTCTCACGACATGTTCAATCGTCGGGTATTTTCGCGTCGCTCACTCCTGACTGGCACAACAGCTCCGTTCGCAGCAGCGGGGCTCGGCACTCTTGACAACACATTTACAACGTTCGATTCGAAGAAGTCACAAACAACCAACGATGGATGCGATGGCGAAGTTCTCGGTCGGGACCCTTTCCGTTATCGCGCGCATCGCCACTGGGGCGTGCTCGATCGTACCCACTATCCAGTAAAAGACTGCCATGACATCTGTGCCTACCGAAAACCTCGTCTGGCCCATTACGGCTCCCGCAGGGCCCATATAACATGTTACACAGCCTCTTTGCATCTTGTTGATTTCAAATGTGCTTCTAGTTTTGGCGAGGCACAGCCTCATCTACACCTGCCAGCTCTGCGGCGCCAACGCTTTCGACTACTTGACGGAGTTGCAGAGACACCGCCGAGAGTTGTTCCAGAGACCCTCGGAGTGGATGCCGTGGAATTATAGAAACATGCTCGAGCGCGGTACGGCATCCGCCGCGAGTACCAGCTGACCCTATGCCGGCTTGCCGAAAGGATCCAACTTCTGACGAGGCGAAATCGCAAAACGTTTTCGACCAGAAACGGAAACCGGCGAACATGTTTCGCGCCGGCCTCGATGCCCGCGTCTCCACAAATGACCAACGAACCATCCCGTTGCAGATTCGCGCCCTGCAAGAATGCGTCGTGCGGCGCGGCTGGACTGTTGGCCCTGCAGCGTGAAAGGGGTCGGCTTCGGCACATCGCAACGGCAACTGCGGGAGAAGCTGCTGGAGGCGGCGCGGCATGGAGAAACCCAAGAAAGACCCGGTCCGGGAGGACCGAATTCACAACGAAGCCATCGTGGACGCTAATGGGCCGGAAGAGCAGGTCATGGGCTGGTATTACTACCTCGATGACAAAATCCGATTCCCTTTTCAGGCCAAGTGCATCGCTCCCAAAGTCGTTTCGCCGCTCAGGAAGGGTGAAACCGTCGAAGTCCAGCGTATGGCACCTGAGGACGCCTGCTCCGCCGAAATGCTAGTGCTGATCCGCTGGCCGGACCATGGCAGTTCCCTTGTCACAACTGGTTGCCATTGATCCCGACCAATCCTCTGCCGAGGCCATTGGCGACTGGCATTACTGGGTGGCGCAGGGCTACTGCTTCTGAACCACGCCGCCCCGGCTCCGTATTACGCAGCCTTGCCGAAAGCACACTATTGGCTTACCCATCAGTTCGAGTGGAGCAGACGTTGATGGGCTAGCAAGACAAGCATCTGAGACGACAGACTGGGTCGTCGGCGCGAACTGCGACAGATGGTCGAAGTTAGGCAAATCGCGCGTATAGAGAAACAGCCAACAACAAAGGGCGACTACCAAAAGCAACGCAAGGCCCGCGACCGCAAGCAGTATTTTGTACAGCAGTCCCATGAGCCAATATTCGCACGCCTTCCTACTCTCTTATTTTCGGGTGGTTGCGAAGGAAGCGGAGTTGGCAACTCCTTCTTATCGGACATGTTCGTGCTAAGAGCCAGCGAGGATTCGCGTTCCGCGCACGTGGTCGCGGGACCCTGTCAGCAATGCCACGATTACCCTTGCAATCTTCTCGCCGCCAATTGAGGAGGGCTCGATGGGGTTCGCGTAGTCTGTAGGGTCTGTGCAGATCGAGCGCAAGTCAATTACAGGGATGCCTCGCTCGATTGCAACTCTCAGGATTGGAAGACGCCGCATCTGGTCAGGAATGTTCAAAGTAGTCGACCCATCGACGGCCAGCAGCGAAACACCCCATCCAGACGGCAGCAGTTTACGAAGTTGCGAGGCAACGTCCGGGCTGCCGCCTGTGTGCTGAGCGTTGTCGAAGATCGAATCTCCCAATAAGACGAGATGCGGCATGGATAGGTGCATGATACAGTTCCTCTGCCAAGTTCCAATCACACATAAGAGAGCAATCCAACAGGCTCGATCGTCGTGCTATTGTTACACCGACTCAAGATTCACCAACCCTATGGTCTCTGGTTTGGCTGCCTATGCCATGAAGAGGTGCAGTATGAAGCGTAAATCGACCGCTTCAGACATTCAAAGTTTGTCGGACTGCGTGAGGACAAGAACCCGAAAAGCGTGGTCAAGGAACACAGAGACGAAGCCTAATTTCTACTGGGTTCATTCATGGTGGTGGTTCCGAGCGCAGACCTCAGCGCTGCAGCAGGCAACCCCTTTCTTGGGCGCCACCAAGCGGGAGGCGGCGACGATTCCCCCTATGGCGATAAGGAGAAATACGAGCACTCTAAATGGCACGTTCACAGGTGACAGGTGCTTCCCTTCTTCCGTCGTTTCCTCAGACGCTCGAAGGGGAAAGCATATTGCGCGAACCTGCGACAGCGAATGGTCCCATGGTACCGCCGCGCCAGTACTTTCGGCACTGCGGCCAACGCACTAGATGGCTCAGCTATCCCACAGTTCAGCAAGATGCGGAGTGCATTGATTGCTACACAAACGATGTGGGTGCTAGGCTCTCCGTGCCGTGAATCCAAAGCGCCCAAAAGGGGAACCTATTCGCAACCCGACTCTCTTCCCGATGGAGAAGTTGGAGGAGTCAGGCAAGCCCGCAAACAGCCTGAATGTGGAACGTCCTTTCTCTCTGCCTGGAATTCTTCTCGGCACTTCCGCGTTCACCGCAGCGGGTTGGGAACGTTCGTTCTATCCACGGGGCATGCAATCACGCGATTTCCTTTCCTATTACGCCACGCAGTTTGCCACGGTAGAAGTGGACTCGACCTTCTACGGATGTCCTTCTGAGAGCACGGTCAACAATTGGGCCGCCCGGACTCCTGCGGACTTCATTTTCTCCGTCAAAATTCCGCAGGTCATAACGCATGAAAAAGCGTTAGTCAATTGCGATTCTGAATTCGAAGAGTTCGTGAAAACGATGGAGATTCTTGGCCCAAAGCTTGGTCCGATGGTCTTTCAGTTTCCGTTCTTCGACCGCTCGAAATTCCCGAAGCAAGAAAGTTTTCTCGCCGTGCTGGCACCCTTCCTAAAGAAACTTCCTGCGAATCACAAATTTGCAATCGAGATTCGAAACAAGAAGTGACTTGATGCCAAATTCGGGGACGTGCTCCGAGAGCACAACGTCGCGTTGGCTCTGACCGACACATCTTTCATGCCACGACCGTGGGAGATGAAAGAAAAGTTCGATCTGACTACGGCGGACTTTGCTTATGTCCGTTGGCTAGGCGACCGCAAAGAAATCGAGAAGCAGACAACGAGGTGGGACAAGACCATCATCGACCGCACTAGCGATTTGAAAAATTGGGTCGAGGTTTTCAAATCACTGGTGAGCAATACCAAGGTCTTGAAGATTTTTACATTTTCTAATAACCACTACGCCGGGCATGGGCCTGCAACAGCGAAACTCTTATGGGACTTGTGGAACAAGAAACAATAGAATTGTGCCTCCGAGCGCAACTTCCACTTGAACGCGGATGAGATTTGGCGTGTCCATAACCCTCTCCAATCCGTAAGCCCCGTAAGCCCAGGGATTCCGCAACGAAGATTGTTAACCGATCAATCCGTTTGATTCCATTCATGTTTTAGGCGATGTTCCTTCGGAGAGCAAATTCGCATTGTGTTTTTGCTCTTGACTTTCTCTTATGTCTTGTATATGTGATATGTATAAGATATGAGCGACCCGCTGAACCGCAACAAACTCTCCGCCGCCGAGCGCAACTTCCGTTCCCGCATTGCGCAGCTTTCCTCCGGTCAATGGTTCCTTCGTGGCACTCTCTCGGAACGTTCGGGCACTTGTGGCAAGGCCAATTGTCGTTGTGCCCGAGGGGAACTGCATAAGTCTTTGTACCTGGTGCAGAGCCAAGCGGGGAAGCTTCGCCAGATCTGTGTCCCAAAAGTCTGGCAGCAACGCGCTCGCCAAGCCGTTAACGACTATCGCCTGATGCAGGAACTGATTGAGGAAGTTTCCGAGCTGGAATGGAAACGACTTCAGGAAAAGAAACGATAACCGTTCTTCGCCGCCTGATCGCCTATGCGGAAAAAACCTTTCAGCTCTCCGAAGATATCGTCACGCAGTTTTCCGACCGGAGAGAGAAACCGCGCATTTCCACAGCGGCGGTGATGAAATCGTCGCTGGTGTTGTTCTGGGCCAGGATGGGCAGCATCAACGCTTGGGAACAGGTCGGCCGGGCCCGCTTTTGGCAGCGTTGGCTCGGAGAGGCCAAGGCGCTGAAGCTGGACGAGCTGCAGATTACCCACCGTGGGTAATACCAACCGGACGCCTTAAACTGCACAAAAAAGAACTCTTAGAAATCTGTCGACCGAACCCGCAGTAAACTCCCGCTAGGGCTCTTCGCAGAGAAAGAAGGAGTTCACAATCGTAGGCCATCTCGCATCAATCCGTTCCAGTATAAAGGCAGCATCTTCGATGGCACGATCCACGAAGAATCCCTTTGCCATATTCGGTTTGTTCGTGTCCAAGTCGATGAGCCTCCGCGCAGCCAAAAACGTTGCGGCAAACAGAATGGCGAACTTTCTTTCCTCGGTCATTTTATGTAAAGCGGGAATTTTCCTACCCTCGAATGAGGTGTTTACCGGATTGACGTTCATTGGTTGCTGATAGAACCTCTGCCGGAATAGCCGAACCGATATCCAACGGGCATTGAAATCGTCTGGAGGCTAGCAAATGGCTCGATACCTCCGTATACGGTGCATCGTGAAGACCGAGCGAACGGGCGCACATGAGCGCATCAATGCGATTTGTGGGCTCACGCCGGATGGAAGTCATTGGACGCTAACACACGAAGACGCTGTTTCACAGGTCGAGAATGGGAACTGCCGGTTTTACATAGAGAGACCTAGAGATCAGCGATATGACGTAATCGTCGCAATGGATGTTCGCGCCCACAGGTACCTCAGAACGGTCGCAGATAGAGATCAACCCGACCAATTTCTGTATCTCCCGGCCTGTCCTCACGTCGCGCATACACCCTACTCCATACCGGGCCCGACCAGACTGGGAACAGCGCTGGACCGACTGGTAGTGGCAGAGGGACCCGGATACCGCTCTCTACCTTTGTGAAGGCCACGCCAGGGAATTGCTCCTCATTCAGTGAGGTCTGCGAGGATTCCCGCATGAAGCGCCGCAAGCATAAACAAGGCTCGAAACCTGCGAGCCCTCCCACTCCCACGATTCCCAGTGAGGTGGAGAAACCTGCTAGCCCTTCCGTCGCGCTTGCCGGAGCGGACCGCCGGACTCATCCTCGCTACGAATTCATTGCCGCTGTTGAGGTAGTAGCGGCTGAATCCGGTGAGCGGATTGAAACGCGCGTCCGTGACTTGAGTCAGCAAGGCTGCTATGTGGACACGAACAACCCTCTTCCTTTAGGGACGGTTACAGACGTACGCATCACAAAAAGAGCACAATTGTTTGAAGCCGGAGCAAGAGTCGTCTATTCCCGAGCTAGCAAGGGCATGGGTCTGCTGTTTACCACCATTGAGCCGGAGCACCTTCAGACTCTTGGGACGTGGCTCAACGAATCCCGCGAAACCTCCTGGCTCGCAGCAAACCGCCGAAGGAGTCAGCGAGTATTGATGACCATTCCAGTGCGAGTCTCCGGGCAGATGGGTGTCGGATTGCCTTTTGAAGGACGCAAACCAAGGCCATCAGTGCTCACGGTGCATTGATTCTCCTATCGACACAGGTGTACCGAGGACAGCGGCTCACTCTGTCGAACGTCCAGACAAAGGCGGCACTGGAATGTGTTGTGGCTCACATATCCCGACGCCAGGGCGAGCATCCACAAATGGGAGTGGAATTCGTGCTGCCCAATCCTATGTTCTGGCACGTAGCCTTCCCGCCGAGAGATTGGACACCCCGGCACCCAGATGCAAAATCCCACCCGCTTCAGCAAGTGTGAAACTCTTGGGAACTCCCCTGCCGACCAGTAATTGGCCCTGGCAAAGGCGGGCATCGGCATACATCGTTAAAGCGTTTGCTGTAGGAAGCGTCCTCAGTCAGCCGACAGGTTTTTTCATAAGCTGTTCTAAGTGTTCGAACGTGCTTATGTGACCGCAAGATTTGGCGGCCTCTGGAATCTCATCCCGTCCGATACCTAAATGAGCAAGATCTCTGGCGAGTTGGGTATACATCCTGCTGTACGTGGGGTCTCCTTTGGGGGTGCCTTTCTCCTTGTGCACATTCAGCGCGAGTTCTAGGCTCCTGAAATACCCGACGACTTCAGGCTGAATTTCCATCCCTGTTCCTCCCGACGCGGGATTCTATCACTCGCCTATGGCTGCGATTCATGTCGGCACCTCAGCATTCACAGCGACAGGCTGAGGCGGGCAAACAGAACGGGGGCCCCCGGATTCAACAAGGTTAAGGTTGCGGATTTGAGTGAGCGTGAACGGCCCGTTTGGCTATTTTGAAGGTGTTCGCGCTCGACAACATCATGCTCCAGGAGTTTTCATCTGTGAATTTATGTAGTCCGGGAACATCGAAAAGCAACAATTCCATCGTTTTTGCCTGCGGGGGGAGAACCCCGGGGAGAACCCTGGCGTCTTTGAGTCTGGGATCAGATTCGCTCATCCTTGACAAAAAGAAGATACCCTCCTTTCCCGGCTCAACGATATTTAGGGCATCAAAGGAAACCAGGTCTCCGCCGCTGACGAATAGTTTCACAATCTCGCCATTTTTGACTGCCCTTCTCCTTTAAGCAAGTCGACCACCTTTGCGTAAAAACGTCGGCCGACAACCTGATCGTTAAGTTGAGCGACATTAGGCACGCGGCCCGGCGCAAGCGCAGCCTTCAATTTGGCACGGTCCACGATCTCGTCTGGCTGTGACGCAGGGATTGCCACAACGACAAGAGAACTGCGCCGAACTAATTCTTTGCAGATTCTTTCACGTTCTTTGTCGCCAGGAAAGGACATCTGGGCGGGAGCCAGTAAGGGCCCCAGAAGCAGAAAACTGAGGATCTGGATTGTTCGTGTCATTGTCGCAGAACCCCTGTAGATGGAACTTATAGTAAGGGATCAATTTCGGTTTCCCGAATTAAGGAGCTCAAAGCTCTTTGCGTTCACAGAGGACCTTGAGTTGCCCTGGCCACCATTCGGAGTCCTCATGATAGCCGCCATTCTGCACGGTGACGCTCGCATTTCTGAATGCCTCGGCTAGGCGAAGTCAACTGGTTGAAGAAATAGGCGTCTAGGTGTAGCTGGCCAGGTTGGCACAATGCTCGATGAGCGCCTTCAGGCGTTTACCCATGCCGTTGAAAGCAATCTGCCATCACCGCAGATCGTCTCCGTGCAGACGGGAATCGACGAAGCGCAGGAGGAGCGATTCAAGCTCTTTCTTGGCCCGAGTTTCGGTCTTGCGGGACTGAAGACAGCCTTCAGGGACTCGGCCAAGTCATCGCCAGGGGCAAAGTAGTTGGGTCGCGCACGCTCGGCAGGCGAATACTTGCTTGGACTGAAGCCGGAAAATGCCGCCCTAGTCCGGTCGGCGAATGCTTTCGATGTAGGGCTACGTTTCCTTAGATTGGCGGCAATTGCTTCTCGTACGCTCTCGTCATGTTGAAAAACCGTATCGATTGCCGAATGGATAGGATTCGGGGAATCGCCATTCGACTAGGCGGACACATTGCCTGCGACGCTCCTAGACCGCTGACTTTATTGCCTACTATAGACTTGGGAGGGATAGCTGTTGTCATTGGGAACGCTCCTCAATCCATTAAATCCAAATCACAGGCTTGATTCGTTAGGTCCGAGCAAGTTGACCCGAGATTCTTTTTTGACCTCTCGAACGGTCCGCATTGCGCATCAGTTGTATTGTCTGTACGTAGCTAGCAGTAAACTCAAGAACCGCGACTCGTTTTCTCATCTCATTGCTCCTTCAAGAAGGTCCTCAGTTGAGACTCAGCGCTTCTGGTGCGCATCCGGTCCGCGCGTTCATCAACCCATATGGACGGGGCCCCCGCGATGCCGCTAGTCCTGTTCCGCGAAACAAACCTGGCCGCTGTAGCGGAATACCGTCGCTTGCCTGCTCAAATCCACCTCACCGATGTTCTTGATATCGCCGGTGGCTCCGGCGAACTTCCCCGTGCCGCCGGTAATGTGCACGGGGTAGGTGAGGACGGCGAAGAGGGTTTGCGAGAGTGGGACCGTCGTGGCCGTGGCTGGGTCAAACGTGAGAGTGTCTCCTGATTCAGTGACCCAGTGATGTTGGATCATGAACACCAGAGTGGGCCCTGGACCAGGCTGCGGTGCGCCGAGAAGCGTTCCGCTAACGGCGCCGCGTAGATCCCCCGTGGCTGTCCCCATAGTCGTGTTTGCATCGATGGCGCCGACGTTGGTCATGAGCATTCCCCCGACGGGAACGCAATGACGTTCCGTGGCACTTGAACGTGGAGCAACTTTTGGGGTGGACGAAGCTCGGCTAAACAGGGCCATCGCCGGAACGAAAACGACGAGGGCCATTAGCCCAGCGCGAGTCAACGGGCGGGCGGAAGCAATCGTGTTCTTCATACTGTTTCCTCCATGAGCCCGAAGAAGCGACACATTGCTCCTGCGGGCGAACTTTGCTAGCATCGAGTCCGACTCACCAGGTATCTGAAATTCCGACGCGGCCAGCCAGCGTCGTTCCCGCAAGCTAGCTTCAGGCCGCCTCAGAAGTCTTTGGGAAAAGTTGAAGGAATCTTAGGGATTTTCTGAAGGCCCCTAACATGCCGGAAGGAAAGCACGTCTACGAGTTTGGGCCTTTCCGGCTGGACCCTGCCGAGCGCCTGTTACTGCGTAACAATCAAACAGTACTGTTGGCGCCGAAGGCGTTCGATACGCTGCTTTTGCTGGTCGAGAACAGCGGACACCTGCTGACCAAAGACGAATTGATGAAACGCTTATGGCCGGAGACGTTCGTCGAAGAGGCGAACCTGGCGCAGAACATCTCAGCGATCCGGCGGGCGCTGGATGAGAAGAACGGCGGGGCGCAATACATCGAGACGGTGCCGAAGGGTGGTTACCGGTTCGTCGGAAAGGTCAGCGTTTCCCAGCCGGCTGCACCTTCTGTTGAACCCGCGCGACAAACCGATGAGACACCGGGGCCCCAGTCTCCTTCCGTCAGGTCAAGAGATCTCCGGGGACGCGTCGTCTTGGGCGTTGCTATCGTGATGGCGCTTGCAGTGTTGGCTTGGGGAATCGGACACCTCCGAGTCCGAGCGGGTGAATCGCTCTCTCCTATCCGTTCGATTGCAATTCTGCCGCTGCTGAATCTCTCCAATGATTCGCAGCAGGAATACTTCGTGGACGGAATGACAGACGAACTCATCACGGACCTGGCAAAGATCGGCAAATTGCGCGTGATTTCCCGCACCTCCGTGATGTCGTACAAAGGAACACACAAGTCACTTGGGGCGATAGCGGGAGAACTAAACGTGGATGCCGTGGTGGAGGGAACAGTACTGCGGGCCGGCAACCGCGTGCGCGTCACGGCACAGCTGCTTCGGGCTTCACCAGAGAGACATCTATGGGCTGACAGCTACCAGGGAGACTTGACCGACGTGTTTTCGTTACAAGATCGAGTGGCGCGCTCGATTGCGCGCGAGATCCGGGTCACACTGACACCAGAAGAGCAGGCTCGGTTGACGAGCCTCCAGCCCCCTGACCCAGAAGCCTACGATGCTTATGTGCGAGGCCGCCACTATGCGTCTCAACTAACTCCAGACGGTTTCGAAAAAGCGATCCTGAATTTCGGACGTGCCATCGAATTGCAGCCGCGATACGCACAGGCTTACGCGGATTTAGCCGAGACGTACTGCTGGGCGGCTGCGACTCAGTCGATTCCCGTGCAGGAAGGGCTGCTCAAGGCCCGCCAGGCCGCAATGAAGGCTCTCGAGATGGATGAGACTCTAAGTCAGGCTCATAGTTCTTTGGCTTGGGTCAAGTATGCCTACGAGTGGAATTTCCCGGAGGCGGAAAGAGAGTTTCGCCGCTCCGTTGAGTTGAATCCGGGCGCTTCGTGGCCTCTCCTTTGGTACGGTATGTATTTAGCTCAAGGGAACCACATCGAGGAATCGATTGCAGAGATGAAAAAGGTCCAGCAAGTCGACCCGTTGTCTCCGGTTGTCAACGCACTTGCTCTCGTCCCCCTGCTGACGGGGCGAAAATACGACATCGCAATCGAAGGCGGCCAGAAAGTATTGGAGATGGATCGCAGTAATGGCCTGGCGCGATGGCTGCTGACCACAGCCTACGAATGGAAAGGCGACTTCTCCAAAGCGATTGATCTGAAGGAGGAAACTGCTGTTCTTTACGGTGAAAGCAAAGAAGCTGCCGCTCAACGCTTCACGCGACTTCGCCGAGCGTACGAGAGACTTGGTCCGAAAGAGTATTGGCGTATGAATCTCGAACAGCAGCTCTCTCAATGGAAGACGAATCCGGGCGATCCCTATAACCATGCCGTGTTTTATGCGCGCGTCGGCAAAAACCTTGAGGCGTTTGCCTGGTTGGGAAAGGCATATCAAGTCCGCTCGCAAGAATTGATCTTTGGTCTCAGAACTGAACCGGCTTTTGATGCCATGCGATCCGATCCGAGATACACAGATCTCGTTCACCGCATTGGCTTCCCGGCACAAGACCGGTAAAAGCTCCAGACGTGAAAATCGACGTGTGTGCGATCCCGGGGGAGTAGGCCCGCGGAATGTCACCGCGAGCCTCTCGCAGAACCGGACATGAACCTCTCGGCGCATCCGGCTCCCATCAATTAAACACTCCGGTCATGCCGATATCCCAATGTACGAAGAGAGCCCGTTGTTCCGTGGCAAGCCTTTGTAGGAACTGGCTCGCCCGGACTTTATGGCCTTTAAAGCGCTTGAACTTTCGCATCACCCAGGCCACCAGCATCTGATTGATGTGCCGGAGCAAGGGGTACAGCGCCGATGTGGCGTAGCGCCCGTAATACCCGATCCAACCCCGCAGGAGTGGATTGAGCTGCCGGGCGATGTCCTGCAACGATAGCTGTGTTTGATGATTAAGTTTCAATTCCCGAATCGCTGACCGCATGGCTTTCATCGCCGAGGAGCTAACTGCGGGATTGAATCCGCAGAATAGCGTGTTATCCCGGAAACGTTTTACCAGACGTGGCCGAAAGCAGTATCCAAGAAAGTCAAATTTGACGTTCGGATACGTGCCTTTGCGCTTTCTGTCTTTGCAGTAGGCGATTTTGGTCTTCGTTGGATGCATCTCCAGGCGGCACTCCGCCAGGCGAGCTTGAAGCTCAGACTTGAGCGCCTGTGCTTCTTGCTCGTTACGGCAGTGCACCAGTCCATCGTCTGCATACCGACACCACGGGAGATCCGGGTGTGTCCGCGCCATCCAGAGATCGAACGCGTAGTGGAGAAAAATGTTCGCCAAGATTGGGCTGACCACACCACCCTGAGGGGTGCCGCGGTCTCGCTCAATTGTGGTTCCATCTTCCTGCATCATCGGCGCTGTAAGCCATCTTTCGATGTATAGCAGCGCCCACTTACACGTCACATGCTTCCGTACGGCTCGTAGCAAAAGTTCGTGGTCAATGTTGTCGAACAGGCCTTTGATGTCAAACTCTAACACCCAGTCGTACTTCCAGCACCGCTCCCGCGTAACTCCCACAGCGTCGAGTGCCGATTTTCTCGGTCTGTAGCCATAGGAGTCTGCCAGAAATACGGGGTCCAGAATCGGCTCAATGACTTGTTTAACCACCATCTGTGCCACGCGATCGGCTACTGTGGGCACCCCCAAAATCCTTTGGCCTCCAGACTTCTTGGGAATGGAGACGGCGCGTACCGGCGGAGGAAAGTAGGTTCCTGAGCTCATCCTGTTCCAGATCTTGTAGAGATTACTCTTCAAGTCGGCTTCGAATTGCTCGATCGTCTGCCCGTCCACGCCAGCCGCTCCTCCATTGGATTGGACCGCTTTGTACGCTTCATACACCAGCTTCTTATCGATGTTGAACGGCTTGTCTGTCGCACGCATCGAGGTCCTCCTGTTTCCAGTTGCTTCGGTCATGCGACCACTTGACCCGACCCCTTTGCTCCAGCCCCATTACGAGCCTTCATCGCTCTTACGAGTCGGTCCGCCCCAGTGCTCCGCATCGGTACGCTCGCCTCGCGGTTTTGGCCGCTTGGGCTTCTCCCTTCGCATCAGAGCGACTGGTTCCTGCAGTTCCACGCGATAGCCTGCATCCGCTTCACGCCCTCTCTACGCCGGTCGCCGTCCGCTCAGTCGTCAGGCATCCAACGGACTTGTCCCAGGTGAACCAAACGCTCCTGGTTTTGACGACGCTTAGGTTTTTTAACGACGCGTCATCGAGGGTTCACTTGCGTTCGTCTCTCGAATGCTTACCTGCACAGGTTTTCTCCCGCGCTTTTGCTCCAACGCTCACCACCACGGCTCTTTACCGCAGCAGCTTGGAGTGGCTTGAGATCTGCTCCTGAAAGCCGATTCCGAGGGGCCTCCCCTCATCTATCGCGCAGCTTATCCACACGGTTTGTTAGTTCATGATCGAACTCCTTATCCGTGTGCTTCCTGCAGCACACTTTGGTCAAAAAACTCGTCCGTGCTCTGAGCCGGAAATCATTGCTCAGCGAACATTGATGATAAATCAGGCCCGGGAGGCCTTTTGCCAGAGGAGATTCCGGGCATCCTTAATACATGTGCTGATCGTGAGGCGTGGTACCGCGAAGGCAAGGATGTCCAGAGATTGTTGCCGTTGTTGTCAACCTATTTGGGTCACGTTGACATCCCCAGCACCCAACTCTACCTCACGATGACTCCCGAGCTGTTACACGAGGCCAGCCAACGCTTCGCCCAATATGTTTTCGGGGAGGTGAGCCATGGCTGACAGCAGCCGACTCGGTCCCTGGGTCCGTCGCTTCCTTCTCGAACACCTGATCAAGGAGCGGAATCTGTCCCGAGGCACGCGACAAAGCTATCGGGACACCTTAACTCTACTGATTCCTTTCGTCGCCCGGAAGGTCCGCAGGAGCGTCGATGCCATGGAGGTGATCCACGTATCTGCCGACTTGGTGAGGGTGTTCCTTCTTCATCTGGAGGAGAGCCGGGGCTGCGCCATTTCGAGACGGAACCAGCGCCTGGCAGCCCTCCACTCGCTGGCCCGCTTCGTGGCCCTGCACAGCCCCGAACACATCGCTTGGTGTGAGGAAATCTGCCTCATACCTTTCAAGAAATGCACGCAGACACCCGGCGATTATTTGGAAAAGGTTGAAATCGATGCCCTCCTCGCGGCCCCCAACCTCAAGACTGCGCAGGGGCAGCGCGATCACATTCTCCTCCTGTTCCTCTACAACACACGCGCACGTGCCGACGAAGCTGCACAGGTCCTCGTTGGAAACCTGTCTCTGGCGAATTGCTATTTCGCCAGAGACAGGTTTAGACGAGGGCCAGAATCGGCTGAACATCGCCAGCCGGGGTCCGCCCGTCTGTTGACACAGTCAGGAAAAGCGGATACTCTGATAATCAGATTCATGAAGAAAACGAGCATAACCGTCACGGAAGCTTCGCGCAATTTTGCAGACTGCGTTAACCGTGCGCACTATCAGAACGTTACATTTGTGCTTCTGAAGAACGGTGAGCCGGTTGCGCGTCTTATACCCGACAACGAAAAAGTTTGTGTTGGCCGCGATTTGGCCGAGGCTCTGGCTAAAACCGACTTGCCGGAGAACGAAGCCAGAGTGTGGCATCGTGAGCTAGAAGCTGCCCGCAAGAGCCTCAAGGCGCCGGCCGACAAATGGCGATAATCCTGGACGCGGACGTCGTCATTCGGGGCGAGAAGGGTACTTTTGACCTGAAAAGCTGGGTGACCTCCCGTCCGAATGATCGATTTGAGGTTGCTGCAATCACGGTTGCCGAGCTATGGCATGGAGTGGAACGAGCGACCGGGACACATAAGGTCACGCGGCGGCGTTACCTGGACGCCGTTCTAGAGTCTCTGCCGATCATTCCCTACACCGAGCAGACTGCGTACGAACACGCTCGAATCTGGGCCGAATTGGAGGCCTCCGGAAAAATGATTGGCTTCTATGACCTGATCGTCGGGGCAACGGCACTGGAGCGCGGGAGCGACGTGGCCACCTTCAACAAGCGACACTTTGGTCAGATAAGGGGACTAAGCGTCATCGAACCGAAGTAGTTCCTCGCGAAATACCCGCCTTGCTCTCTGCCCTGTCCCTACCGAAAATGCTATCCGGTGCGAATACCTGTAAAATCAGTGATTTTCAAGAAGATGAAATTGAAGCAGGCTAACCAGGGGATCGGAATGATCGACAAGCTAGCTTTGGACGCGCGAAGCGGCGGTCCCACGCCACGCTGCGCATGCCACACCGCAAGCACTCTTACCTCGTCAGCGCGCCGGACATAGTAGACGTGATAGCGAGTTCCCTTGAGTAGGGCACGACGCGTATCCGGCACGGGAGATTGTTGATACAGGCGTCCGATGTGTGGTGCGTGGCCGACGATGTCGAACGCTGCCGCGAGTTCGTCAGCGAACAGGTTTGGTGAAGCAGGACGGTTTCTGCGCACCAACTGTCGATCTCGCGGATCTGGGCATCCGCTTCGGGTGTACTTCGGACCGGTATCCTCACCGCCGTCGGCGGAGCTCGTCTAGAATTTCCGCCGTCGGCCGGAGACGACTGGCCTCGGTGGATGTCCAGGATGCCAACAGCGCTTCGTGCAAGGCGCGCCGCTCCTCGCTGGTGAGGTCATCGCCTTCGTCGTCGGCAACCAGATCGACAACCGTACCCTCGGGCAAGGTTGCCGGCTCGTCGAGAACGAGCCGCCCCTTCTCGACACGTGCTCGGAGAGCGCTCATATGGCTACTGTACGGGATTCCAAGGTGCTCGGCAAGCGTTCACGCGCATTCAGGGTGTGCGACAAATTTGTAGGTGAAAAACCGGCCGGATATCAGCCAGCGGCGCGTTGTTCCCAGAATTCTTCCCAGCGGCCACTGAGCTGGGAACAACGAAGGGCGATAATTGCGTTCGCGTGGTC